>ODAJ011954371.1_pt1 | contig 37112 bp, 35 predicted proteins | sample 1539241 | NCBI WGS metagenome assembly ODAJ01 (sample SAMN02144231, study PRJEB22623) | gut metagenome | biome: sheep rumen | host: Ovis aries | place: New Zealand
TCGCTTCGGCACTATAGATGTTCTGCTGAATGCTGCCGGTGGTAATATGGCTGGTGCTACAATTGCTCCAGACAAGACCTTCCTCGACCTCGACCTTGATGCCTTCAAAAAAGTTGTCGAGCTGAACCTTTTCGGAACCGTAATCCCCACACAGGTGTTTGTACCTGTTATGGCAAAGAACGAAAAAGGTGCCATTGTTAACTTTTGCTCAGAGAGTGCCCTGCGTCCTCTGACACGTGTTGTAGGATACGGAGCAGCAAAGGCAGCCATTGGCAACTACACTAAGTACATGGCTACAGAGTTGGCTTCGAAGTTCAGTCCCAGTCTGCGTGTTAACGCCATCGTGCCTGGCTTCTTGCTGACAAACCAGAACCGTGCCCTGTTGACCAACGAGGACGGCTCGCTGACAGACCGTGCCAAGACAATCATCGCTCACACTCCTGCAGGTCGTTTTGCAGAGCCCGACGAGCTTTTCGGCACAATACATTATTTAATTAGCGACGCCAGCAGCTTCGTAACAGGAGTCCTCTCCGTTGTCGATGGCGGCTTCGATGCGTTCTCTATCTAACACTAACAACATCAAATAGATTCATATTATGTATCTCTGCGAACAAAGTTTTCGTTGGTATGGACCCAACGACCCTGTCAGCCTTCAGGACATCCGTCAGGCTGGAGCCACAGGCGTAGTAACGGCATTACATCATATCCCTAATGGCGAAGTATGGACCAAGGAGGAAATCCTCAAGCGCAAGAAGATTGTCGAGGATGCCGGACTTCGCTGGTCGGCTGTCGAGAGTGTGCCCGTACACGAGCATATCAAGACACAGACAGGCAATTACCAACTTTACATAGACAATTACAAACAAAGTCTCATCAATCTGGGCGAATGCGGCGTTGATGTTGTTACCTATAACTTCATGCCCGTTCTCGACTGGACTCGTACCAATCTGGCTTACGAGATGCCCGATGGCAGTCGTGCCTTGCGTTTCGAGCGTGCTGCCTTCGTAGCCTTCGACCTCTTTATCCTGCACCGTCCAGGAGCAGAGAAAGAATATTCTGCCGAGGAAATCGCAAAGGCAAAGGCTCGTTACGAGAAGATGGACGATGCCGAGAAGGAACTCATTACACGCAATATGATTGCTGGTCTGCCTGGCTCTGAGGAAAGCTTCACACTGGAGCAGTTCCAGAAAGAGTTAGACCGCTACAAGGATATCACTCCCGAGAAGCTGCGTGCTAACCTCATCTACTTCCTGAAGGAGGTTTGCCCAGCAGCCGAAAAGGCTGGCGTCAAGTTGGTTATCCATCCCGATGACCCACCAATGTCTATTCTCGGACTTCCCCGCATCCTTAGTACAGCCGAGGACTTCCAGGCCCTCATCGATGCTGTTCCCAGCCCTGCCAATGGCCTTTGCCTCTGCACAGGTTCGTTTGGTGTAAGTGCACAGAACGACCTCCCCGCTATGATGCGTCGTTTCTGGGACCGTATCGACTTCGTTCACCTTCGCAGCACCCAGCGCGATGCCGAGGGTAACTTCCACGAGGCTAACCACCTTGAAGGCGATGTTCCTATGTACGAGGTCATGAAGGCCTTCCTCGAGATTCAGCAGAAGCGCCAGAAGAGCATTGTTATGCGTCCTGATCATGGACATCAGATGTGCGATGACCTGAAGAAGAAGACCAACCCCGGTTATAGCTGTATCGGTCGTCTGCGTGGTCTGGCAGAATTGCGCGGACTGGAGCTTGGTATTGCCAAAAGTCTGAACCTTTAAGCCCTTATTCGTATGGAATCGTTCATGGACAAAGACTTCCTGCTGCAGACCGAGACAGCCCAGCAACTGTTTCACCAGCAGGCCGAGCATCTTCCCATCATTGATTACCACTGCCATCTGAATCCCAAGGAGGTGGCAGAGGACCATCGTTTCAGCTCCATTACTGAGCTATGGTTGGGTGGCGACCATTACAAGTGGCGTGCCATGCGCACCAATGGTGTCGAGGAAAAGTATATCACAGGTAATGCCTCCGATTGGGAGAAGTTCCAGAAGTGGGCCGAGACCATGCCCTACTGCATGCGCAACCCGCTCTACCACTGGACTCACCTCGAACTCCGTACTGCCTTTGGTATCAATAAGTTGCTGAATGCCAATACGGCACGCGAGATTTTCGAGGAGTGCAACGAGAAGCTGAAGCAACCCGAATTCTCTGCTCGCGGTCTGATGAAGCGCTACAACGTTGAGGTTGCCTGCACTACCGACGACCCTGCCGATACGCTCGAGTATCATCAAGCCTACGCCGCCAAAACCAATGTTCAATGTTGTAAGGTACTTCCCACTTGGCGTCCAGACAAGGCAATGGCCATCGAGAACCCCGAAACTTATAAGGCGTACATCGAGAAGTTGGGCGAGACGGCAGGACGTAACATCTCCAGCTATAACGAGTTGATAGATGTCTTGCAACAACGGCATGATTTCTTCGATTCTCTGGGTTGTCGTCTTTCGGATCATGGACTGAGCGAGTTCTATGCCGAGGATTATGCCGAATCCGAGGTTAAACAGATATTCCAGAAGGTGATGGAGGGCAAGCAGCCTACTGCCGACGAGGTTAACAAGTTCCGCTCTGCCCTACTCCTCGAGTTTGCCCGTCAGGATGCCAAGGCTGGTTGGACACAGCAGTTCCACTATGGACCTATGCGAAACAATAACACGCGCATGTTCAAGCAGTTAGGACCTGATGCTGGATTTGATAGTATAGGTACATGGAATACCAGCGAGAGCCTTTCCCGATTCCTCGATAAGCTGGACAGCGAAGGCAATCTGGCAAAGACCATCCTATATTGCATCAACCCCTCAGACAATGAGATGCTGGCCACAATGATAGGCAACTTCCAGGAAGGTCCCACGCCCGGCAAGATTCAGTTCGGAAGCGGATGGTGGTTCAACGATCAGCTCGATGGTATGGAGCGTCAGATGAATGCGCTTAGTGTCCTTGGACTCCTGAGTCGCTTCGTTGGTATGCTCACAGACAGTCGTTCGTTCCTATCCTATCCCCGCCACGAGTATTTCCGCCGTCAACTCTGCAACATGATAGGTCAGGATGTCGAGGACGGGAAGCTGCCTGCCGAGGAAATGCCGTTCATTGAACAGATGGTTCGAGACATATCATATTATAATGCAAAACGATATTTCAACTTCTAAGACAGAACATTTTTCTTTAACAGAAAAGGAACTTCATAGCATACTCTCCACAGCTCTCAGCAGAGGTGGAGAGTATGCTGATATTTATCTGGAGGACACCCGAATCAGCAGTCTTGAGCTGCAGGACGGGACTGTCAGTCAGGCGCAACAGGTGATGCTCTACGGAGCAGGCATAAGGGTTGTGCAGGGTACACAGACGGGCTACGCCTATACCATGGACCTCAGTCCCGAGGCTATGCACCAGGCTGCACGCTTTGCTGGCAGTATTCCCTGCAGTGGTACACCCGCAGAGATACCCGCTCTCAAACCCACCCCTCTCCTGACGCAGGATGTTCCCATGCTGGAGCCCAATGCCTCCAAGAGTATTCTGCTCACTATCAACAAGCGTGCACACGAAATCAGTCCTCTCGTTGTGCGTGTCAAAGCTAACGTAGCCCAACGCATGCAGAACATCCAGTTCGTCTGCAGCGATGGCACGGGCTTCTCCGACCATCGCCCCCGAACCACCCTTTTCATCTCTGTTGTTGTACAAAGGGATGGTAAAACACAGATGGGATTTGGCAGTCGTATGTACCAGCGTGGAGCAGAATTTATCACACCCGAGTTAATCGAAGAACTACTTCAGGAAACCATCCTGCAGGCTCTTTTCCTTTTTGATGCCAAGCAGATAGAAGGTGGCGAGATGCCCGTTGTCCTGGCAGCAGGAAGTAGCGGCATACTAATGCACGAAGCCATAGGCCATGCCTTCGAGGCAGATTTCATCCGCACTGGCGAGAGCATCTTCACAGGCCGTTTGGGACAGCGTATCTGCGATGCGGGCATCACCATTGTAGATGATGGAACCCAGCCCTACGATGCAGGTCTGCTCCGTTACGACGACGAGGGTATCCCCGGTCAGCGTACCGTCTTAGTTGACAAGGGAATCCTCAACAGCTACCTGCACGACCGTATCAGTGCCCGTCACTTTGGTGTACAGAGCACAGGCAACGGTCGCCGCGAGAGTTTCCGCCACATGCCCCTGCCACGCATGCGTAGTACATATATGTGTGCAGGAGATGCAACAGAAGAGGATATCATACGCAGCGTAAAGCGCGGTATCTATGCCCAGAACTTCACCAACGGGCAGGTTCAGATAGGGGCTGGCGACTTCACTTTCTTTATGAAGAAAGGATGGCTCATCGAGGATGGACATCTTACTACCCCACTTCGCGACATGAACATCATCGGCAACGGACCTCAAGCCCTCCAGCATATCAGTATGGTGGGTAACAACCTAAGGATAGACCACAGTGCCGGCATGTGCGGCAAGGGTGGTCAGCGCGTAGGAGTCAGCCAAGGCCTCCCCACAGTTTTGGTGGACAAACTAGTCGTGGGATAAGGCCCCTCTCCCTAACCGAGATGATAGATAAGAGATGATAGATAGTTTCAGGTTTCAGGTTTCAGGTTTTAAGTTTCAAGTTACAGGTTAAAGTCTAAAGCCTAATTCTTCTTTCTTCTCTCTTAATTCTTAATTAAAAACTGTAAACAGTAAACCGTAAACGGTAAACCAATTATGAATTGTGAATTATGAATTATGAATTAGAAAAAGTCGCAGAAGAGATCAGGCATGCTTGCAGCAATGCCGATTTCAAACTTGTCCATATGAGTAATCACGAGGATAACATCATCATACGTAATGGGCAGATCGAGAAGATGCTGCACGCATCTGCTACCTCCCTTGCCCTGAACCTGCTGATTGATGGACGCGACGGATTCTTCTATACCAACAATCTGGCACCAGCGGCACTGAAGCAGTTCATACACAATGCCATCGAGACTACACGTATGCTGGAGCCCGACGAGGCACGCACGCTGGCAGACCCTTCACGCTATTACAAAGGCGGTGGCCCCGATCTGCAGAATTTCGATGCCACCCTTTCCACTATAGACCCTTCCGAGAAACTCCGCTTGGCGCAGCAGAACAATCAGGAGGGCACACAACTTTGCCCCAGACTTATTAGTTTCCAGACCCACTATACCGACCGCCAGCATCAGGCACATTACCTTATCAGCAATGGCTTTCAGGGCTACGAGCAAAGCACATGCTGCACCCTTACCAGTATTGCTACGGCCGAGGGCAAGGATGGCCAGCATCCTGCCGACGGATGGGGCGAGACACGTATATTCCTTAAGGATATGCCTGCTGATGGCATAGCTCGTGTGGCGATAGACCGAACCCTTCGCAAGATAGGCAGTCGTCCCACCAGCAGCGGACAATACCGCATGATTCTGGAATCACCCATTGTGGGCAGTTTCTTGCAGCCTATCCTCAATGCCATGAACGGACAATACCTGCACGGCAAGATGTCCTTCTTGGCAGGAAAACTTCACCAGCAGGTGCTCTCGCCACTCGTCAGCATTGTCGATGACCCGCTCATCCCTGGTACCCGTGGCGCTTGCTACTTCGATTACGACGGTGTTGCCACACAGCATCGCAGCCTGTTCAGCAAGGGTGTGCTCGATACATTCTTCATCGATACTGTCTATGCCAATAAGTTGGGCCTTCCCCCTACCACACAGGGCATACACCACCTTGTTATGGGATGCGACAGCAAGTCGTTGCAGCAGCTAATCGCCCAGTCTGATAAAACTATCTTGGTAACCGATTTCAATGGTGGAAATTGCGACCCGTCAACGGGCAACTTCTCTTATGGCATAGAGGGATTCCTGATTCAGAACGGAGTTATCGTGCAACCCGTCAGCGGAATGAATATAACCGGTAATATATTGGATGTATGGCAGCGTGTTTCTGATTTAGGAAACGACATCGACCCTTGGGAGACAGAGCTGCTGCCCAGCATCGTGTTCGAGGACGTCAGCTTTGGCGGACTTTAAGCCATTCTCTCGCAGAAAGCCTTGTAGGATGTTTCCAGGCGAGCCAGCTCGAAGGGTTTCAGTTGCAGCGAGAAGGTACCCTTCAGTTCCTCCAGACCAAAGTAAGCCTTCATCAGGCTGGCCAGATTAAAGGACAGTCCGTCACCCCGCTTCATCAGGTAGTAAGCTATGCGCACCAGGTAATCCCTTTCGTGTTCGACATAGCGAAGCGACGAGAACAGCACAAAGGCGCAAGGCAGCGTGTTAACCCTAATCAGGAAAGGCATCCACTCGCTCGTTTCCTGCATACCAAAGCAACGGAACAAGCGCCTCACCTGCTCATCGTCGGTCAGGAAAGGCAACAGAAATTCGATGGTCTTCTGTCTGTCGATATCATTCATCATACCGCACAAACGTCCGAAGCCCTCATCGCTGATGGCAGCCTCCCCTTTACTCATTCTATCCGAAAGGGCTTTCAGCATAACCACAAGGAAAGCTTTGGCATCCCGTTCCAGCAATAATGCAAACAGTTCCCAGAACGTATCCCTTGGCAAATCCATAGCATATCGTTCGCCCAGCATATACACAGCCGTGCGGAACTGCGAGTTCGAGAAACTGTACACCAGCTCCAGCAGACCCTCAAAGTCTGCTGCCGTCACAAGGGGTTTCATCCTTCTGTCTATCTGCAAGCTATAGTGCACATCCTTTATCATCGCTTATCTCTCTCTCTTAGTCGTTAATATAATTCTTCGTGCTCATATCGTAGTACAGAGCCTCCAGCTCCTGCAGCGTCAGGTTCTTTATCGAATGTTCTATTGCACGAATCAGTTCCTCGCGTCGGAAGTCGTCAGACTCCCCAAATCTATTCATATATGCCATAATACCTATATTCGCTAACCGCTAATTTTTATCTCAAGATTCACTTTTATCTTTTAATCTTTCTCTTTTATCTGATCATTAGTAGTATTCAATCTTCAGCTCATCACTCACACAGAAGTCCTCGTGGAAATCGTCGTTATAAACATACACAATCCTAAGGCCACGATATTGTGCAGGAACCTTTAGTATTTCCAGCAAATGCCAACGGGGGCGACCGAAGTCATACGATGCCCTGTCAAGCACAATGCGGTTACTTACCCAGTCAAACTGGTAGTATCCGCCGCCTATGCACTCATCATCCCCTATCAGCAGATTCTTGTGCTGACTAACCATTCCCAGACGGAAATACCCGTCCATGGTAATTATGAATTTAGGCAGATTCATTCTTACTCAGTGATAATTCAGCCACAAAGATAGCAATTATTCTTCAAATAACGCTAAAAATGTTTAGCGTTGAGCGGTTAGCGACCTGAAACCATCTATCATCTATAATCTATTATCTATTATCTATCATCTATAATCTCTCATCTATCATCTATAATCTCGTTATGAACAATCAACTTACAAAATAAATTATTTAAGTTGTTTCATGTCCAAAATCAAGTTGATTGTTGATCAAAAACAAGCTAAAAAGAATTCAGTTTCCAAACCCATCGTTTGCACGCTGAATTCAAGCAGTTTTCAGCATGCAAACCATCCGTATTCAGCCTTGATAGTTTTTACTTTGTAGCTCGGTGATTTAATCAGCTACTTACCATATGCTTCCCTTACTCTTTCTTCGTTGCTGATAGGGAGCACACTTAATTGATGTTCGGTACTTGTTCGGTATATGTCCGGTATATGTCCGCTACATGTTCGGTGTAGAACCGAACATATACCGAACATCAAGCGTACTTCTACCGCACATAATCTGAGGCTAATACCTTACAACATTATAGGAACACTGAGGGTAAGGTAAGGAATGTACGGAATTAATATTAGATTAATTATTAACTCTACAATGGCAGATGGCATTATATAACTACAACACCTCCATGGAAACATTTTGACATCACACCACCCCGAAAAAAAATAAAGTCCAACGCTCTAAAGCCTAAGAGTATTTACTACTACACGAGAAAACAAAATTTCTCTAACCTGACAGTAAATTTTCTCTAACTTGGAAACAAAATAAGGCTACAATACTCGCTTTGAAAATTATTTACAGATTTTAGATAGTCGAGATTTTTCACATAGATATCACTAATCACAGATTTCTTATGTCCCGCAGAAGGCTACGATTAAGCGAGAGGCGACTGAGGTCATCAGAGTAGCCACTGAATGTGGCTACGGCCTCACGAAGGGGAGTGACTCACCACTCACGATGGGGGTTGCAATGCTCACATCGTCTATCCCGAGCGTGAGCAGGCTCGACCGATGGTCAAAAAGGGAAGCCCCAACCTTGTTATTATGAAGTTGGGGCAATTTTATTTGAGAGTGTAGTGCTTTCAGGTTTATTAGCGGGACTAAAGCCATATATTGGCTTTGGGGAAGTGTTTCTTGATTTTTTCTTTCTGTTCTTTCGACATTTTACCTTCGATGGTCAGATAGTCTATCTTCAGATTGTAGAACCAGTCGGGTATTACCACATCGTCTGTGAATTTCAGTTTTAACCGTTTGAGATGCTTCATGGTAGCCAGTACCTCTGGCACTTCCTTAACAACAAGGGATAAACCGGATTTGTCGGCAGATTTCTTCATATTTTCGGGCGTCAAGTCTTTGTCCTGATAGGTTACCATCCAACCGATCTTAGGTGTCAGCATATTACCGAGTGTATCGACTTCTGCACCCATAAATCCTGCCCAGAGCTCCATGGGAGCCTCGCCCTCAATGCTTCCATCCTCGGAGGATAAGACCTTATAGTTAAATCCGACTCGTATCAACTCCGACGGCATATCTACTGTATGGGCGACGCTATTCTGAGTTAATCCATTCTCGTCGGGGAAGAACTTCAGTATCCAGCCGTCCAGCATTGTCAGGGTATCAAAGGTGCATCCGCCACCTTTCAGTTTATTAACTCTGTCCTTTTTAACTATATCCTGCCAGAACTTCTGGTTGGGCTTACCCTCGACTGCATTCACAAACTCCTGCAGTAATGGCTCCAGACTCTTTGCCCATTTGCCGATGCCATTATAGACTTCCAGCTTTTTGGTCTTTGCCATCACCTGTCGCCAATCGTCGGGTGTACCCGTGATGGCTATACTGGGGATGCCGCAGGCAACCCTCATTACGGTATATGTGAAGTATTTCTTGACACTTTCCATTAGTGTAATCTGCGAGGCAATGCGCTCGGCAGGTGTGGTGGTAGTGAAGTCTGCGGTTATCGTCTTGGCGATGTCGTTCTTGGTGTAACTGTCTATCTGTGCCGTAAAATCACTAATCAGCGTAGGCCAGTCGGCTTTCTCGGAGAACAGGTCTTCCTGAGATTTGACAACCAAATCCAACTTTCCGTCATGGCTGACCAGCTGCTGACGCATTTCCTCGGGGTGGGCATTTACATAGCGGGCAAAGCCCTGGCTGATTAAGAGCCATATCATATCGGGTGATATGGTCACAGACATATGATTGGCGTATGCCCATTTCAGGCCTCCGTAGAAGGCGTCATTGCCAGTATACTTCATACACTGGTCGTTAGCGAAACTGGTTGTTAAAGCTTTGCAGAATCCACTGGTTTCCTCATAGAGTATTGTGCCAGCCAGCTGTTCGCCTGTACCCAAATACTTGTATTTATCCCTTATGGGGGTAAGACCCTTGTCAACTTCAAAGGCAATATAACCGTTCCGCTGAGAGATAACAATATCGTCCTTAGCCCAACCTGTAAGGGTAAGGAATGCAAATAGAATAACCAGTGAGTGTTTCATTTTAGTGCGTTTTTCTTTGTTTTTCTGCCCAAAGATATGAAATTTTTATCATCTCAACAAAAAAAATCCTTAGTTTTTTCTTTAACCGCTCTGTAGATATTAACTTTTTTTAAAGTTTGTGAGTTTTTTAATTTAGAACATTCTTTTAATTCACAGAAACTTGAAACTTGAAACCCAAAAAGAGGACTGACAGAATATTGTCAATCCTCTTTTTTTGTATCAGATAACATATTATTTTATTTTCTTGCCGCGATAATAGGCATCGAAGGTGTCCTGGCCGTAGCCATTGCCTACATACTTGAAGGAGGAGGCCATGGCGCCCTCTACCTTCTGGCCATAATAATATACATCGAAGGCATCCTTGCAATAGCCTCCACCCAGCTCCTTGAACGTGCTGGCTGAGGCGCCCTCAATCTTCTCGCCGTAATAATATACGTTGAAGGCATCCTTGGCATAGCCGTTGCCTATTTCCTTGAAGGAGGAGGCTATGGCATCCAGCTTCTTGGTGCCGTAATAGACGTTCATGCTGGTCTTGAAATACCCGCGGTGCTGACCTTGGCCTTTTGCCTTGGGATCATGGGAGCGATGCCCAGCATGCTCTTTCAGGCGGAATGTGGTAGGGTCCACGTTCTCCAGCACACGTCCGTTCATATATACATTATTATTGTCCTTGGCGTAGCCACTGCCTAAATCTACGAAGCTACGCACATCGACGTGCATCACCTGCTTATCGCCATAAAGGACTCTGCCACGATTCACCTCGTAGCGCTGGGCATTGCCAGGCAAGGAAAATACCATCAATGTCGTTACCAGTAAAGAACGGAAAAGGAATGTTGTCTGTTTCATAATATTATTATTAAGTCTGTGTTATATCATTATATCAATGGTTGCGCAAGCGACGTAGCATTTCCTGATTGATGGTCCTTATCCTGCGCTGCTGCTTGTTGATATCCTCGCGGAGAAGATTAATCTCGGCATTCATATTGTTGTAGAAGTCGGTAAAGGCACGAATCAACGGGGGCGTATATAGCTGCTCGTTGGTATTCACCACCATACGGATGCCCTTGGGCTCCAGGCTAACCTGAAGGTCCGTGCCCTCGTCCTTGGGGTCGCCATCGAAATGGATTACACCGGGCGAATTGCGATGAATACGCAGGCTCTTGCACTTGAAGGTGCGGATGCGACTGTTCTTGTCGATAGTCTTGTTGAAGAGCTGGATAGCTATCTGGGGAGCCTCCAAGACGGTAAAGGGCTCCATGATGGTTACGTCCATCAGTCCGTCCGACATGCTGGCACGCGGGGCTATATATACATTATTACCATATTGGCTGGCATTGGCACAGGCAATAAGGAATGCCTTGTAATGCTGCTTCTCACCGTCAATCTCTATCTCGTAAGTGTCGGGCTTGTAGCGAAGACCCTCGCGCAGGGTATTCTCGATATAAGTAAGCAGGCCTCGGCGTTCGCTCTTGGCAAACTTGCTGCTGACGAAGGCATCGAATCCCATACCACATGTGCAGAAGAATGGGGTATCGTTTATCTTTCCGTAATCCAACGCTTCTATCGTGCAGGTGGAGAGCACCTGTAGGGCTCCTTCCGGATTCATCGGGATAAAAAGGTGGCGTGCCAAGCCGTTTCCGCTGCCGCAGGGGATGATGCCCAATGCCGTGTTGGTATGAACCAGACAACGTGCAACCTCGTTAACAGTGCCGTCACCGCCTACAGCCACAACGACATCAACTCCTTCCTCAACCGCCTGGCGTGCAATCTGGGCAGCATGACCACGAAACTTGGTATACCGAATTTCTACATCGAAGCGCGAAGCTTCCATGTAATCAGGTATCAAGTTAACAATCTTGGATTTATCCGTAGTACCTGAAATAGGGTTCACGATGAACCAAACTAATATCCTATTTTGCATAAATAATGCACAAAGTTAGTAAAAAGTGTAGAAAACAACATCATTCTGAAGTTGAATAATCATATATTGTGTGTTTTTTTCATTTCAGTTTATTTGATTTTTGATAAAATGTCGTACCTTTGCAAAAATTTTCATGAGAGGGTAAGACCTCAAAAACACTAAAATCAAAATGGGATTATTACAAGAAAAACTTTCCAAGCACCCCTTTTATGCTCTTTCAAAGGAGATAAAGGAGAAGGGTATATACCCCTATTTCCGTGAAATAGAGGGAAAGCAGGGTACTGAAGTAGAAATGGGCGGCAAGCATGTGCTGATGTTTGGCTCGAACGCATATACCGGTCTGACTGGTGACGAGCGTATCATCGAGGCCGGATGCAAGGCTATGCACAAATACGGCAGCGGTTGCGCCGGAAGCCGTTTCCTGAACGGAACCCTTGATATCCATGTTCAGTTGGAGAAGGAACTGGCTGAATATGTAGGTAAGGATGATGCTTTGTGCTTCTCAACAGGTTTTACCGTGAACAGTGGTGTTATCCCCCAGCTGGTCAGCAAGGACGACTACATCATCTGTGACGACAGAGACCACGCCAGTATCGTGGACGGTCGCCGACTCTCTTTTGCCACCCAGTTGCACTACAAGCATAACGACATGGCCGATCTGGAGCGCGTGCTGCAGCGTTGTGAGCCAGACAAGGTGAAACTGATTATCGTGGATGGTGTATTCTCTATGGAGGGTGACCTTGCCAACCTGCCCGAAATCGTGAAGCTGAAGCACAAATACAATGCAAGCATCATGGTTGACGAGGCTCACGGCCTGGGTGTATTCGGAAAGCAGGGCCGTGGTGTTTGTGACCACTTCGGTCTGACAGACGAGGTTGACCTGATTATGGGTACATTCTCCAAGAGTCTGGCTTCTATTGGCGGTTTCATCGCAGCAGACCAGATCATCATCGACTCTCTGCGTCATACAGCCAGAACATATATCTTCAGCGCAAGTTGTACTCCTGCCGCTACAGCAGCTGCTCTGGAGGCTCTGCACATCATTAAGTCTGAGCCCGAGCGCCTGGAAGCTCTGTGGGATGTTACCAACTACGCCCTGAAGCGTTTCCGCGAAGAGGGATTCGAGATTGGTGAGACAGAAAGCCCCATCATCCCCCTGTATGTTAGAGACACACGCAAGACCTTCATGGCTGTAGCAATGGCCTTCGAGGAAGGTGTCTTCATCAACCCCGTAATTCCACCTGCTTGCGGTCCTCAGGACACATTGGTACGTTACGCTTTGATGGCAACCCACACTCACAAGCAGGTTGACCTCTCAGTTCAGAAGCTGAAGAAAGTCTTCCAGCAGTTGGGAGTGCTGAAGTAAATTGAAAATTTTTAATTAAGAATTAAGAGAGAAGGATTAAGAATTGAAGGCTGCGAAGGCCAACAATCAATCACACAAAATATGTAGGCATCTATCGTTATGATAAGATGCCTACTTTTTTTATTGAATTTATTTCGAAATAACGAGACGCTAAGCGATGGCTGATGTAAGAGGGCTGACGGCTGATGGCTGAGGTTCGATAACCGATAATCTTTAATTGAAAAAAAACTCCCCTCCATAGAGGGAGGGGTCGGGGGTGGGTCTTCATTCTGCCAAAGCAAAGATAGTCTTGATGCCCTTGATCTTCTGTCCCTTGATACGGGCAAGGAGAGCCTTGGTAGCGCTGCGCTGAACAGCCACATACGACCATTGGGGCAAGACATCGATACGTCCTATCTGTTTACCGTCAAGGCCTCCCACCTTGGACAGAAATCCAAGGATATCTCCCCTGCTTATCTTATCCTTCTTACCCTTACCTATATATATAGTGGACCACAAAGGCAGAGACGGCAGGGGTACGCTTTTGGGGAGCAGGAATTCACCATCGGTAAGCGCTGCGTATTCAGGTAACGTTTCCTCCGGACCTAACAACAGATAGGCATTACCAACGTTCTCCCAACGGGCGGTGCGTCCGTTCCGGTGAATATACGACTCCTCGTCAATGGGAAGATGATAATGAATGATATTATCAACATCGGGGATATCAAGACCGCGCGAACCGAGATCGGTGCACACAAAGACATTACGGGAACCGTTCACAAAAGAGTACAGGGCACGTTCGCGGTCGCGCTGCTCCATACCACCATGGAAGATGTTGGCCATAATGCCCTCTGATGCCAAGTATGCGCCAATACGTTCCACGCTCTGCCTGTGATTGGCAAAGACAAGGCTCTTCTGCGCGCCCAAAGTGCAAAGCAAACGCTTGAGCGTGGCAAGCTTGTCTTTCTCGGGGGAAAGAACGCAACGTATGGAGATGCGGGAAGAGACGGGCTCGTCCTCGTCCAGATAGGAAAGACGGCAATAATCCGACGTGCCCACAAAATCAGGAATAGCAGGACATTCGGTAGCAGAAAGCAGGATGCGACGCTCAATGTTCTTCAGTTCACCAAGGATGGACTGCATATCTTCTTGGAATCCGAGTTCCAAGCTTTTGTCGAACTCGTCGATAACCAGATTAACGATTGACTCGGTACTGATGTTCTGCTTACGGATATGATCCAGTATTCTGCCCGGTGTGGCAATGATAAGGTGAGGACGCAGTCCGTTTATCTGACGGTGTTCGTCCATAGCAGGCCTGCCGCCATAGCATGCCAGCACACGTACCTCGGAACAGATACGCTTTACCACATCCACCGTCTGAATGGCCAACTCCCTGGATGGTACAAGCACCAAAGACTGCAGGACATCCTTCTTGGAGTCCATCAGCTGCAGCACAGGCAACATATAAGCCAGCGTCTTGCCAGAGCCCGTAGGACTAAGCAACACCAGCTGACGTTCCTTACGTACCATCTGCAACATCTCCTGTTGCATAGGATTCAAGAACTCAACACCGAGTTTTGAAACATCGTATTTCATGCAAAAAATTATCTCAAGAAATAATCAACCAGGAAGTATACGCCCAAGGATACAATCCAACCAACGAATACCTTTCCCGTGATGAATTTAAAATACCACCATATACCCACTCCGTCGTGCTTCATCAGCGCATAACCAGATGTAGAACCTATGGGAAGAAGACAACCGCCCACGCATCCGCTCAGGGCAACAAGGTGCCAGTACTGTCCGTTTTGCGCAAAGGCTGCGACATAATCGGGCATGGAATTCTGTACATCTATAATGGGGAATATGGAAATAGAAGTCATTACCAAGGCGATATTATCCATCACTGCACTAACAAAGCCGACTACAACAGAGAGCAGATAGATGTTATGAATATAAGTATCGCACAAAACAGCAATATGACCCATGGCACCAACCTCGACCAGCAGGTCGACACACAGGCTGACACCAATAAAGAACATTATCATCTGGATCATCTCGTACTGAAGAGGACGGCTGCCAGAGAGCGTAATTGGCTGGCCAGAGGCAATGCGCTTGTGGTTAAAGAACTCGTTTACCACCCAAAGTATGCCCAACACGCACAATGCGCCTAAGAAGGGAGGCAACATGGTCAGGCGATAGAATGTAGGCACGAACCACAGTCCATACAGACCCAGGAACAACATGATGGCACGTTGCCATACAGGCATGGCGGCATCATCGCCTCGGAAATAGACTCTGGGGCGTTTCAAATCGACATGCTCGGGAAGCATCCTTCCAATAAGATAGGTAGGAATGATTGTTGCCACAATCGTGGGTATTATCAATGCTGCCGTGTAATTAGTCGGGGTAACGGCACCACGAGTCCATATCATCAAAGAAGTTACATCCCCGATAACGCCAAAACATCCGCCACAACTGGTTGCAATCACCACAACGGCACCCAGAATACAACGCTGGCGAGGATTGATTACCAGTTTGCTTAAGACGGTAAGCATTATCACCGTCGAAGCCAGATTATCCAAGTTGGCACTCAACAAGAAGCTGCAGGCCGCCAGGGTACATATCAGACGCCATTTGGTCTTGGCACGGCACCAATCTACAATGAAATCAAAACACTCGTTCGTGGCAAGCACCTCGACAATGGCCATCGTGGCAAGCAGGTACATCACGATACAGCACAACTGCACCATGTGCTTAACGAACACATGCTGATAGATGTATTCGTTCACCGCCCGTACGCTATAGGTTCCATCACCCAAGTAATTCTGAAAATCAATACCATGCAAAGACTGAATGTAATGTGGACCTACGCACATATACATTATCCATCCGCAAACACCACAGAACAGGGCAACCGTGGCCTTGTTAATTCTGGTAATATGCTCGGAACATATAAGAGCATACCCAAATAACATCAAAATTACAATTGCAATGGTCATAATATAAAGTCTATTACGTACAAATTACGAAATTTATTCATGCAAAGGAAACAATTTTCTTTCACTTATCAAAACAATCTTTTGTAAATTCATCCAAAATCTGTAATTTTGCACCTGTCATGAAGATATTAAAGGCATTCATATTATCAACCTTGCCCATCTGCCTGCACGCGCAGAAGGTTGAATTAAAGGTACAAGACTCCTTCTTGGAGATTGATGTCGAGCAAACCCAAACCGAGCTAAAGCCGGGATGGACGGTTTTTGACATTAAGCTGAAGGACAAGTTTGTCCACTACTTGAATGGCGCTCACGCCGCTCAGCAGACAGACGGCAACACTCCCCTATTCCATATTATACCGGCAACAGACGAGGTGCTGGCTGATTATGCCCTTATCCGCCTGCAAAGCAGAAAGTACTATCGCAAGCTGCCCAAGAGCAATGTGCGCGAAAACGAATACAAAAGGCTGGAGCCTGCCGACTTCTCCATCAAGTCCGACGGAAACGATGGTTTCATATGCCAGCCGTTAGAAACTTTGGAGAAAGGAAACTACATTCTGCTAAACTTAGCACAGACACCAATAGGGAATCTTCAGGATCTGAAAGTCTATCCTTTCACGGTTCCATAACAGATTGTTAACGAAAATGGCTGATTCTCTCACAAAACACAAGAAATCAGCCTTTTTTGATTACATTATATTTGCTATCAAAAGAAAATGCATTAACTTTGCATCGGTATTCATGTATATAAGGTAAAAGATGAAATCATACAAGGTTAATGACGAAGGCTTTTATGGTCAGTACGGGGGTGCATACATCCCCGAGATTCTATATAAAACGGTAGAAGACCTGAAGGCGCAGTACCTCTCTATCATTGAAAGCGAGGAATTCCTGAAAGAGTATTATCAGTTATTACGCGACTATGTCGGTCGTCCTTCCCCACTCTATTACGCCAGTCGTATGAGTGAGAAATACGGATGCCAGCTTTACCTGAAACGTGAAGACCTCAACCATACCGGAGCTCATAAGATTAACAACGCCATAGGCCAGATTCTGCTGGCCCGCAAGATGGGTAAGACACGTATCATCGCCGAGACAGGAGCCGGACAACATGGCGTTGCCACAGCTACCGTATGTGCCCTGATGAATATGCCTTGCCGTGTTTATATGGGTGCATTGGATGTAGAGCGACAGCATGTCAACGTGGAGCGTATGCGCATGTTGGGTGCCGAGGTATTCCCCGTTCAGAGTGGTAACAAGACATTGAAGGATGCTACCAATGAAGCCATCCGCGACTGGTGTTGCCATCCCGCCGATACCTTTTATATCATAGGCAGTACGGTCGGACCTCATCCCTACCCCGAGATGGTGGCCAAGCTGCAAAGCGTTATCAGTCAGGAGATAAAGTTCCAGCTAAAGGAGAAGATTGGACGTGACTACCCCGACTACCTGATAGCCTGCGTGGGCGGCGGAAGCAATGCCGCCGGTACCATCTATCACTATCTGGATGACGAACGTGTGAAACTGGTATTAGGCGAAGCCGGCGGTATGGGTATGGATACGGAGCAGACAGCAGCGTCGCTGCATGTGGGCAGCACGGGTATCCTGCATGGAAGCCGTATCAAGGTGATGCAAACCGAGGACGGCCAGATTATCGAGCCATACAGCATCAGTGCCGGATTGGACTATCCCGGTACAGGTCCCATGCACTGCAACCTGTATGAAACAGGCCGTGCCAAAGTGTTCTCCATCAATGACAATGAGGCTTTGCAGGCAGCATTTGAACTGACCCGCCTGGAGGGTATCATCCCTGCCCTCGAGAGCAGCCATGCCCTGGCCATTCTTCCCAAAATGAAGTTCAAGAAGGAGGATGTGGTGGTACTGACCGTAAGCGGACGCGGTGACAAAGACCTATCCACCTACCTTTCTCATAAAGACGAGATTGATTATGACGCAATATAATTACCATACAGTCAGCCGGAAGATTCTCGGCGACCTGATAACACCCGTCAGCGCTTATCTTAAACTGAGGGATGCTTATCCACAAAGTGCCTTGATGGAGAGTTCGGACTATCACGGGGGCGAGAATGCCAAGTCGTTCATAGCCGTTCATCCCATAGGAAGTGTTAGCATAGAACATGGGAAGGGTATCTGCAAATACCCGGACGGAAAAATTACAGAAACGTCTATAAACGAGACATTTACATCAGCCGACCTGATTAATCAGTTTATAGAGTCATTTGATATTACAGGCCCCGACAGCAACTATTGCGGCTTGTATGGATACACTTCGTTCAATGCCGTTCGTTACTTCGAGAATATCAATGTCAAGGACGAGACGCAGACACAAAACGATGCACCCGACCTTATATATATCCTATACAAGGATGTCATTGTTTTCGACCATTTCCGCAACGAGCTCACACTTATAGAAATGCTGGTCGATGGCGAAGAAGATGACTTGGATGTTTTGGAGCGTGACGTTAACAACCGCCCTTACCAGACATACGATTTCAGACCCGTTGGCGATTTCTGGAGTACGCTTTCCGATGACGAGCATCGCGAGAATATACGTCGTGGTATAGCCCACTGCATGAGGGGCGATGTGTTTCAGATTGTGCTGTCCCGCCGCTTCAGGCAGCGCTATGAGGGGGACGACTTCAAGCTCTACCGTGCACTGCGCAGCATCAATCCCAGCCCCTATCTGTTCTACTTCGACTTCGGCGGGTTCCGTATCTTCGGCTCTAGCCCCGAGACACATTGCCGTATTGAAGGCAGACGCGCATACATCGACCCCATCGCAGGAACCACCAAGCGTACTGGCGATGCCGAGACCGACCGCAAGAATGCCGAGTATCTGCGCAACGACCCGAAGGAGAATGCCGAGCATGTGATGCTGGTGGATTTGGCACGAAACGACCTGAGCCGCAACTGCCATAATGTGAAGGTGGACTTCTACAAGGATATGCAGTTCTACAGCCATGTGATTCATCTGGTCAGCCGTGTCAGCGGCGAGCTGGACGAGGGGGCTGATCCTATCCAGGCATTCATAGACACTTTCCCCGCAGGCACCCTGTCCGGTGCGCCCAAGGTGATGGCGATGCAGCTGATAAGCAAGTACGAGCCGCACAACCGCGGTGCCTACGGTGGCTGCATCGGTTTCATCGGTTTCAATAAGAACCTGAATCAGGCCATTACCATCCGTACCTTCGTGAGCCGCAACAACGAACTGTGGTTCCAGGCGGGAGGCGGCATCGTGGCCAAGAGCGATGTGGAGTACGAACTGCAGGAGGTGAACAACAAACTGGGTGCTCTGCGCAAAGCCATAGAGAAGGCCGAGGAGCTCTAACAACTCATGAACTCAATAACTCATGAACTCATGAAGATAGTTATCATAGACAACTACGATTCCTTCACCTATAACCTTTCCCATCTGGTGAAGGAGCTGGGGGCTGAAGTGACAGTTCTCAGAAACGACAAGTTCCAACTGCCGGAATTGGAGGGATACGATAAGATTATCCTGTCGCCCGGCCCCGGCATCCCCAGCGAGGCAGGACTGCTGTTGGATGTCATCCGTACGTATGCCGGCAAGAAGCCTATCCTGGGTGTCTGCCTGGGACATCAGGCCATAGGCGAGGTCTTCGGCGGCAAGCTCACCAACCTGAGCAGCGTATTTCACGGGGTAGCCACTCCTACGCACATCTGTGCAGATGACTATATCTTTGCCGGACTGGACAAGACCATCGAGGTGGGACGCTACCACTCCTGGGTAGTGGATACCGACGGGTTCCCTGCCTGCCTGGAGGTGACAAGTACCAGCCCGGAGGGCTACATCATGTCGCTCCGACACAGAGAATATGACATTCATGGTATTCAGTACCACCCTGAGAGTGTGCTGACCCAGGCAGGTAAGACGATAATAAAGAACTGGCTTGAACACAAATGAAGAAATACCTTTCACAACTCATAGAAGGTGCAACCCTCACACGCGAGGATACGCACACCATCATGCTGGGTATTACCGAGCAAAAGTATAATGAGCATCAGATTGCAGCCTTGCTGATGGCTCTGCAGACCAGAGGCATTACGGTGGATGAGATGCTGGGCTTTCGCGACGGCTTGCTGGAAACGGGCAAGCGGGTGAATCTGGATGATTACAACACGCTGGACATCGTGGGAACGGGCGGCGACGGCAAGAACTCCTTCAATATCAGTACCTGCTCGGCCTTCGTTATTGCCGGAGCCGGTTACAAAGTTACAAAGCATGGCAACGGGGGCAGCACCAGTGTCAGCGGTGCCAGCAATGTACTGGCAGGACACGGTGTGAAGTTTACGGACAACGAGGACATTCTGCGCCGTTCGCTGGATGAGGCAGGCATCTGCTATCTGCACGCTCCGCTCTTTGCCTACGGCATGAAGCATGTTGCTCCTGCCCGCAAGGCCTTGGGCATCCCCACCTTCTTCAATCTGCTGGGCCCTCTGGTTAATCCCTGCCGCCCCAAGAACTCGCTGCACGGTACAGCCAACCAGGGGCAGCTGCGCCTATACACCAATATCCATCAGAAGATCGGTGACAACTACGGTGTGATAACCAGCTATGACGGTTATGATGAGATTTCGCTGACAAGCGGCTTTAAAATCAACACCCGCTACTTCGAGAAAGTATATACCCCGCTGGAGATGGGACTGAGATATGTTAAGCCCTCTGATATCTACGGCGGAGAAACTGCCGAGGAGGCGATGCAGATATTCGACAGTGTACTTCAGAATAAGAGTACCGAGGCGCAGAAGAACGTCATTCTGGCCAATGCCGCCTGCGGTATCAGCCTGATGGAGGAAGAGCTGACCATTACGGAGACCATCGAGAAGGCTCGTGAGTCGCTGGAGAGCGGCAGAGCCCTGGAGTGCTTCCGCAAGTTTGTGGAGATTAATTCTTAAAATAAGCCTCACCCCTAACCCCTCTCCCGTGGGCGAGGGGAACGAACAACTTGTCAACTAAAGAATTGAGCAAAATGAAAGACGTTCTGGAGGAAATAGTTGCCCATAAGCGCATTGAGGTAGCCGGGCAGAAGGAGCAGGTGCCTGCCCGTCAGTTGTATGCCGTCGTAGAGAAGATGATGGCTGAGGGTGTGGAAGGCAGAAGCATGAGTAAGGCGCTCACCGAGGATGCGCACGGCATCATTGCAGAGTTCAAACGCAAGAGCCCTTCCAAGGGATGGATAAAGGAAGAGGGAAAACCTGAGGTCATCCCCCCATCCTACCAGCAGAACGGAGCCGCCGCACTGAGCATCCTCACAGACGAGAAATACTTTGGCGGTAGCATGCAGTTTGTCAAGACGGCACGCCCCTTGGTAAATATCCCCATTCTGCGTAAAGATTTCATCATAGATGAATATCAGCTCTTCCAAGCACGCGAGATTGGTGCCGATGCTGTGTTGCTAATAGCTGCCGACCTGAAGAAGCAGGAGGTGAAGACATTGGCAGCCCTTGCACATGAACTCAAATTGGAGGTGCTATTAGAGATGCACTCACTGGAGGAATTGGATTATGCCGAGCTGGATGTAGATATGTTGGGTATCAACAATCGCAATCTGGGTACCTTCCATACAGATGTGCAGAACTCCTTTAACATGATAGTACGTCTGCCCGAAGATAAGGTAAAGGTCAGCGAAAGCGGTATAGGCAACCCTGAAACCATACGGCTGCTACGTGCCGCCGGATACAGGGGATTCCTGATGGGTGAACACTTCATGAAGCAACCCGATCCGGGCCAGGCGCTCAGCGAATTCATAGCAAAATTGTAAATTAAGAATTGAGAATAAAGGTCTGTGGCATGCGCGAGCCCGAAAACATACGCGCAGTAGAAGAACAGGTGAAGCCTGACATGATGGGCTTCATCTTCTGGGAAGGCTCCAAGCGTTGCGTTACCGAGGTCCCCTCCTACCTGCCCCAGTGTACCAGGGTAGGCGTATTCGTTAATCCTACGGAGGAGGAAGTATTGCAGAAAGCAAAGGACTTCAGCCTGAATGCCATACAGCTGCACGGACAGGAATCTCCCGACTTCTGCCGCACCATAAAGAAGCAAACAGGGCTGCCCATTATCAAGGCCTTCAGCATAGGTGAAGGTGATTCTTCACTCTTCACGCTTCACTCTTCACGATATGACGGAATCGCCGACCTCTTCCTCTTTGACACCAAATGCAAGTGTGTGGGCGGCAGCGGTGAGCAGTTCAACTGGGACATCCTGCAGCACTACAAGGGAGATACTCCCTTCCTGCTTTCCGGGGGAATAGGTCCGGGTGATGAGGAGAAAGTAAGACGATGGTGTCACCCCCGATGGGTAGGCATCGACCTGAACTCACGCTTTGAGTCAGCTCCTGCTTACAAAGACGCTCAGGCGTTAGCCAAGTTCGTAAAAGGCCTCTCCCCAACCCTCTCCAAAGGCAAGGGAGAAATAGGCCAATAGTAAATAAATCGTATTTTGTAAATCGTAAAACAGAAAATAATCGCGATGAATCGTATCAACCAAATATTTCAAGAGAAGAAGTCAGGACTTCTTTCACTTTACTTCTGTGCCGGACACCCAACGCTGGAAAGTACAGGAGAAATCATCAAGACTATCGAGAAGAACGGCATCGACTTCATTGAAGTGGGAATCCCCTTTAGCGACCCTATGGCAGATGGTCCTGTCATACAGGATGCAGCCACCAAAGCATTACGCAATGGCATGACGCTGCGCAAGCTCTTTAGTCAGGTTGCAGAGGTAAGAAAGGAAGGTGTAAAACTGCCCCTTATACTGATGGGCTACATGAACCCCATTTACCAGATGGGCTACGAGAAATTCTTCTGTAACTGCAAGGAGGCTGATGTAGATGGCGTTATCATTCCCGACCTACCCTTCCGCGACTATATGGAAGAGGTGAAGCCCATTGCCGACAAGTATGATATCCGCATTATCATGCTTATCACACCCGAGACTTCCGACGAGCGTATCCGCTTCATCGACGATAACACAGACGGCTTCATCTATATGGTCAGCTCGGCAGCTACAACAGGTGCCCAGAAAGAATTTGACGAGGCTAAGCAGGCATATTTTAATAAGGTGAACCAGATGGGATTGAAGCATCCGCGCATGATAGGCTTCGGCATAAGCAACAAACAGACCCTTGAAAGTGCACAGGCAAATGCCGCAGGTGCCATCATAGGCAGTAAGTTTGTTACCTTGTTGGATGAGCTGAAAGAACCCCAGAAAGCAGTTGACACGCTTTTGCAAGCACTTCGTTGTTAAAGTTTAGAGATGAGAGTTTAGAGTTTAGAGTTTAGAGGCAGTTGAAAGTTGATAGTTGAAACGCTGAACTTCCCCGAACCACAGACTCCAAACGATAAACTCAAAAAATGACTATAAACTATAAACATTAAACTATAAACTTTAAGAAATCACTCTTCCTTGTGGAAAATAACCTTTACCTTTACGATGCGGCGCTCGTCCATCTCCATGATTTCGAACGAGAAGCCCTTGTAAACCATTTTCTCGTGTAGTTGGGGGAATTCGCCCTTAATCTCAAGCAACAGACCTGCCAGGGTATCAGCTTCACCCTCAACTTCCTCGAAATAGTCATCGTCCAGGTCGAACATCTTCATAAAGTCAGCCAAGAGAATCTTGGCCTCAAAAATGTAGGTATTCTGGTTCAGACGCTGATAAGGTTTCTCCTCGTCATCGTACTCATCATTAATCTCACCCACAATCTCCTCTATAATGTCCTCCATTGTCACAAGGCCGCTGGTACCGCCAAACTCATCCACGACAATGGCCATGTGAACCTTGTTTGACTGGAAATCACGCAGCAAATCATCTATCATCTTGGTCTCAGGAACAAAGTACGGAGGCCTTATCAGACTCTGCCATCTGAAGCTTGACGGCTTACCCAAATGAGGCAGCAAATCCTTGATATACAATACGCCCTTAATATTATCCTGCGTACCCTGATAGACGGGAATACGACTGTAGTTGTTCTCGACAATGCACTTCAACACCTCTGGGAAAGGAGTATTTATGTCCAGTGCCACAATATCCACACGACTGGTCATAATCTCTTTGGCCATCTCACCGCCAAAACGGATGATACCCTCCAGCATACTACTCTCCTGAGCGATGTCTTTCTGGTCGGTCAACTCCATAGCCTTCTCCAAGTCATCCACCGTTAGGCTTTGTATATCAGCATGGACAAAGCGCCTTGTTACAACCTTACTCCTAATAAGCAGATTACTCAACGGAGACAGTAATTTACTAATCTTGCGTAGCTTGGGAGCTGCAAAACGGCAGAAAGCCAAAGTATGCTGCGAACTGTAAATCTTGGGGATCACCTCGCCAAAGAGTAGAAGCAGGAATGTCAGCACTACCGTCATCAGCAGGAACTGCAGCACATCCGAACCGCCAAAGTCCATCACCTTCATAAAGACGAAGTCCAATAGCGTAATAATGGCTATATTAACCAGATTATTACAAATCAGAATATTAGCCAACAGGCGCTCGCTGTCCTCGCGCAATGCTATGATACTCCTATCGGAACTGTGCTTCTCTTCCTCTACTTCGTTGATATCCGAGGGGGAAAGACTGAAGAAAGCAATCTCACTGGCAGAGACAAAGCCGCTGCACATCAAAAGGAAGAGAGACAGGCAAAAGGCAACAATCACCCCAATGGTAGGTTCGTGGAAACGTATGGCACAGAAGGCCTCGCCTATTACCTGGAAATATGACAAAATATCCATTATACGTTGTTTTCTGGTGTATCCTGAGATTTAGGCGTAAGCATCTCCATAGAATCTGCCCAAATTTCAGTAATAGAACGCTTTATGCCGTTGCGGTCATCCCATGTACGGGTATGAATCTGTCCCTCTATGTACAGTTTGTCGCCAGTATGAACATATTTCTCCACCACCTCGGCCAATTTGCGCCACAGGATTACATTATGCCACTCTGTACGGTCAGGCACCTCGCCTCCGCTAGGCAGCTTATAACCACGTTCCTTGGTTGCCAACCTTACGCTGGCTACACAAACACCGGCATCCACGTACCTCACTTCTGGCTCCTTGCCTACATTACCTATCAGCATTACTTTATTCATAATACACAAATTTTCTTTGGGCAAAGATATTACTTTTTTTCTTTCCGTACAAGTTAAATATGACGAGAAAAAAACCACTGTATTTTTTTCTCTTACTTATTTATATTAATTTTAACCTTCCTGGCCATATAACGAAGGAAACAGGAGGGATAAAGGGGACAGAAAAGAATGGTAATTCGGTTTATGAGACCTGGCACAAGAGTGGACTTGCGACGGAACATAGCCTTAAGAGCCAAGCGTGTAGCCTTCTCTGGTGTTATCATAATACCAAATGCGTACATCAGCTTACGGAAACGTAATAAGGTCAATCCCTGAAGCAAGGGGGTATCAACAGCTCCGAAGATGGCAGTAGTAATGCTGACAGGCGTTCCGTGACACTCCAGTCGCAACTGACGGGAATAACCTTTTACGAAACGCTTGGTGCTGCCGTACATACCAATTACAGGCCATTCCATCCAAGCAGAAATGGAAGAGATATTCAGAATGTAACCTCTACCATGCGCCTTCATGAGCGGGACAAAAAGTCTGCAGAGCAACAAAGGTGTGGTGCAATGCAAAGCTATGATACGCTGTAGCCTGGCGGGGTCAGTATCCTCGATAGTAGAGGTAATGAGCATACCGGCATTATTGATGAGTATTTCAACCTGCCAGCCATTATCTTGGCAAAGGGATACGATTTCCTGCGCAGCAGTTTCCTTGCAGAGGTCAATGCACAACACAGGTGCTGGGACATCATATTGCTGACAGAGCTGGCTGGAAAGTTCCTGAGCAGCCGGCTCGTTGATATCTACCAACAACACGCCATAGCCCATCTGTGCCAACTGGATGGCATAACAACGCCCCATACCAGAGGCGGCACCAGTTACTATTGCATACTTAACGGACATCAACCTTCATTTTAAAGTCTATGGGAACCTTTACCAACTTCTTACCCACAACGCGCTTAACAACATTAACACCATCCAAATGCAAAAGATAAAGACTATCGGACTGTTGTGTAAGCGTGGCTTTCTGTGTTTCGCTCCCCAAGTCGTTGCTCAAACGAAGTGTGGCCGTTTTATCATCCTGAATCTTGAAACTGGTAACAGTCCAGACACCATAGATATTACCACCCAGGTAACCATTCATAGGACCAAACATTTCCATGCCGGGCACTTTAACCGACTCTTCGTAAAGATCAATGTGCAGACGAACATTCTCCTCAGGGCAAAGAAGTTTCAACTTCCAAGGTCCCTGTGCCATAACAGTAGAACTAAGGCTTAGAGCAATAAAGAAAAGAAAAAGAATTCGTTTCATTTTAACTCCACATTATACAAATAATATATATAACAGATAGATAATGTACGCGGCTACAAGCACAATACCCTTCCAGCTGGTAAGGCTACGTCTGGCAAAGGCCAGCCCCCATAGCAATACATTACAGAAGATAAGCGTAAACCAGTCGGTAACAGAGATGTCTGAGACAGCCATAGGCTTGACTATGCTACAAATACCTATCACAAAAGCTATATTAAAGACATTACTGCCAATGGCATTGCCAAGGGCCAACCCATTGCTCCCCTTACGTGCAGCCATCATGCTGGTAGCCAACTCGGGAAGACTGGTTCCGGCAGCCAAAATGGTAAGACCTATGATACGTTCGCTGACACCCCACTCACGAGCCAAGACTGCAGCATTATCAACCATCAGCTGACCACCATATATCAAGCAGGCACAACCAACAACAAGATAAAGAAGAATCTTCATAAGGGACATCTGGGCATCCTTTTCATCTTCCTCAGTAACAGGTGATTTCTTGCGAGCACGCCAGAACGTATAATACAGGAATCCGCAGAAGAAAGCTATCAGGAAAACTCCCTCAACCCTACGTATATCACCATCATAATAGGCGACGCCATAAAGGCAGAGGGCTGCCAACATACTAAAGGGAATGTCGTAAGAAAGGAGGGAACGTTCAACCGGCATCTTCATCATCAGAGCAGAAGCACCAACAATAACCAAAGTGTTGAAGATATTGCTGCCTACAATGTTGCCGACACTCATATCCGCACTACCCTTCAGCACACTGAAGAAGCTAACCATAAACTCAGGAAGACTGGTTCCAAGGGCCACAATGGTAAGACCTATCACCATCTCACTCACATTCCATCGACGAGCTATTCCGCATGCTCCGTCCGTAAATCTGTCGGCGCCCCAAAGTACCAAGGCAATGCCGACAACAAGTAGTAAACAATTTATCAACATCATAATTGATTGCAAAGTTACGACTATGCGAGCAGAATACAAAATAAAGTCGCATTCTTTTTTCTGCCGCATTCTTTTTTTTACAGCTAAGAAGAAAAATAGGGAATCTTTCCTCGGACATAGGGATTTTTCCCTTTCGCAGACCTTGCAAATTGAAAATAATTTTGTACATTTGCAATCGAAATTTCAGAAAATCGGGTATAACAACTAATAAAAATACAACTATGAGACTAAAAAGAATCGCAGCCGCAACGGCATTAGCAATAAGCACCTCCCCCATCTTGGCACAGAACTTTGAAGGTACAACCTACGAGGAGCGTATCGCTGCCACCAACAATGGCAACGAGGACAGCATCAAGATCGGAATTAACAACATCTCCCTGTGGCAGCAGTATTATAAGACAGACCCACAGGAGGCGCTCATCAACCTGCGTTGGTTGGTAAAGAACGCCCCCTATGCCCTCACCGGCATCTATACACAGGGACCAAAAGTTTATCTTGCCCTCCTCCAAAGTGAAACTGATGAGGCTAAGAAAAAGGAGTATTTCAAGGAACTGACGGAACTCTTCGAATTGCGCGAAAAGAATCTGGAAGTACTCAATACCTTTGCCAAAAACAAATCGACTCTGGGAGATGTCCTTGCCGTAAAAGCCGACTTCCTGAACTGGGCAGCACAAGTCTTCCCGGGTTCTGGCTATACGCTGAACAAGTCTTACGAGAACTACTGCAAGGCTATCAAGATGATTAACGAGAAAGGCGGACGTGAGATTGAGGGCAACATGTTACTGAACTTCTTCCTGACAAGTACCGCCATGTACAAGAACTCTCCCAACACCATGCGCGAGCAATACTTGCAGGATTATCTGGATTGCAAGGATGCCTGCGAGAAGATGCTGCAACTGGCCAAGGAGGCAAAGACGGAAGGCGACGAGGAGAAGGCCAACAAGCTGTTTGCCATTTATGACCAGCCATCAGCTAATATCGACCAGTTATTCTCTGAAAGCGGTGCCGCCGACCGTGAGCAGGTTATTGCCATCTACACCAAGAAGTTTGAAAGCTACAAGAGCGATATCGACAAGTTGAACAGCGCCATCAACCTTATGGCCAATAACGATTGCGATGATGCCGAAATCTACTATCAGTACGCCGAAGCAGCATACGCCATTCAGCCGACTTACAACAGCGCCATCGGTTTGGCACAGAAAGCACAGAAGGATGGTGAGATGGACAAAATGCTGGATTATTACAACAAGGCTTTGGAACTGGCAGCAGACGATGCCAAACGTGGCAGAATCTGTCTGAACATCTCGAATGCCCTGACCAAGAGCAAGCAGTTCACAGGTGCACTTAAATACAGCGAAAGAGCCATTGAATACAATCCCGACCTGACAGGTATGGCTTACCTGAGAATGGCAAAGATTTATGCTCAGCTGGGGCAGTACCCCAAAGCTATCGAATACTGTACGAAGGCTGCTGATGCCGATATCACCGTCAGCGGTGATGCCATGCGTTGGAAGAGCAGAATCCAAACAGCTCAGGCTGACCAGGCTGCCAACGACAGAGCTCGCAAGGCTTACGATGACTTCGTCAGGAAGCAGCAGGCAGAAGAGGCATTCTGGAACAAAGGACACAAAAAATAAGGAAAAACCGTTGCTTTGTTAAAATAGGTAAAATATAGATTGCGCATACATAATTGTTAAATAGAATTTTATACCTTTACAACCGAAAGTGCGTTTCGGACCCCATTTTATGGTCTAAAAACGCCTGAACAAGAAAAAATGAATCGCGTAAAAATAGGTATTATCGGTTTAGGACGAATGGGAAGAAAACACCTGAGAGAGCTCGTTGCTTGCGACTTCTGGGATGTTAAGTACGTCTGTGATATCGACCCCGAAAAAGAAATTTACTCAAAAGAAATAGCTCCCAACGCCATCTTTACCACAAACGAGGATGACATCTTTGATGACAAAGAAGTAGAATGCGTAGGATTATATGCACTTGCCGACAGTCGCCCCGGGCGTGTCAAGAAAGCCATTGAGCATGGTAAGCATGTGATATGCGAAAAGCCTCTGGCATATAAGATGGAAGATGAGAAAGAATTGGTAAAACTGTCCAGAACAACAGACAAGATATGTACCGTGAACCTGTATCTGAGGAACGCATGGTACACCAAGGAGATAAAAAACTTTATAAAAAGCGGAGAAATTGGCGACGTGGCCATTATTCGTATCTGCCACATGACACCCGGGCTGTCTCCTGGCGAAGGACATGAGTTTGAGGGGCCATCCTTTCATGACTGCGGTATGCACTACGTGGATATAGCACGATATTACGCAGATTCGGAATTCAAGACGGGACACGCACAGGCCATACGCATGTGGGACTACAAAGACCCTTGGTGGTTGCAATGCCACGGAACTTTCGAAAACGGCATTGTTTACGACATAACACAGGGATTCGTGTACGGACAGCTTGCTAAGGACCAGACACACAACTCATATACCGAGATAATCGGAAGCAAAGGATTTGTGCGTATGCATCACGACTTCAAGAACGCTGTTGTGGAAAAACATGGCGTAACCATCACGGAAGTCGTTGAGAAACCCTACGGAGACAAGAACATAGACCGTCTGTGTTACCTGATGGGCGAAGCAATTCTAACTGGAGTAAGACCCGAGAACCTGCCCAAATTCGACGATGCTGCCATCGCATCAGAATATGCATGGAAGATGTTGGATGACGCATGGAAACATGACATGCCGTCAAAAGGAACATCCGAAGAGTTGGAGCAAATCCACTATCGCAGAGCCCACATGACAAACGGTTACGGCCTGCTGAATCAGAAGTAAAACTAATAACATTATATAATTATGACACAATTATTATTTTTAGGAAACATCGGAATGCCAGAGCTGGTTATCTTGGCTCTAGTGGTACTGCTCCTTTTCGGTGGTAAGAAAATCCCCGAACTGATGCACGGCATCGGCAAAGGCGTCAGAAGCTTCAAGACTGGTATGAACGAAATTGAAGAGGAGATCAACAAGGAAGTTGACAAGAAAGAAGTGGAAAAGAAAGAAGAGAATTAATTATTCAATACTAACTCCAAAAAAAAATCAACTACAACATTATGAAAGAAATGTCAAGAAGGTCTTTCTTAAAGGCTGGTACAGCTGCTACAGCAGCACTTGCATTGACTCCCAGTGAGTTGTTGGCAAAAGCTAAGGCAAGTAAGAAAAACGCTCCTACAGGCAAAATCAAGCTTTTGGCCGTAGGTGTTGGTGGACGTGGACATGCAGATATCAACGGCGTTACTTACAAGGGTAAGGACGAAATCTACGATGATATCGAGTTCATCGGCATGTGCGATGTTGACTTCAAGTATGCTAAGGGCGTTCTGGAAGAGTACAAGAAGCTCTTCCCCAACATGAAGATTTACAACGACTACAAGAAGATGTATGCCGAACTGTTGGATAAGGCTGATGCTGTTATCTGCGGTACCGCCGACCATACTCACGCTATAATCTGTGCAGAAGCTTTGGCAGCTGGCAAGCATGTTTACTGCGAGAAGCCTCTGACACGTACCGTATATGAATCTCGTCTGCTGACTAAGCTGGCTGCCAAGGCAGGCGTTGCTACGCAGATGGGTAACCAGGGCTCAAGCGGCGAAGGTGTTTGCCTGGCCTGCGAATGGATCTGGAACGGAGAAATCGGTGAGGTAACACGTGTTGATGCCTTCACAGACCGTCCTATTTGGCCTCAGGGTCTTGAGCGCCCCACAGAAGTGCACGAGATTCCCGACACACTGAACTGGGATGCTTTCATCGGCCCCGCTCCCAAGCGTCCTTACAACTCTATCTATCACCCTTGGAACTTCCGCGGATGGTGGGACTTCGGTACAGGTGCACTTGGCGATATGGCTTGCCACATCCTGCACCCCGTATTCAAGGCTTTGGATTTGGGTTATCCCATCCATGCCGAGGGTAGCTCTACCCCACTTATGTCTGACTGCTGTCCAAGCGCTCAGGTTGTTAAACTGACTTATCCCGCTCGTCCTAATCGTCCTAAGGTGGCTATGCCCGAGGTTGTTGTAACATGGAGCGATGGTGGTATTATCCCCTTCCGTCCCGAAGGTCTGGCCATTGGCAAGAACCTGAATGTAAGCGGTGGTGGCGCTATTTTCTATGGTACAAAGGACATTCTGGTAGTAGGCTGCTACGGCGAGAAGCCTTACCTGGTAAGCGGACGTGTGCCCGATGCACCAAAGGTTTGCCGTCGTGTTCCCGGTGGTCCCGGCGGTCACCAGCGTGACTGGATCCGCGCTATCAAGGAAATCCGCGCAGGCAAGAAGGATTGGACAAGAACAGCATCAGACTTCAGCGAGGCAGGTCCATTCAACGAAATGGTTGCAATGGGTGTAGTAGCTACACGTCTGCAGGGCCTGAACCAGGTTTTGGATTGGGACGGTGAGAACATGAAGTTCACTAACATCCCCGAGAAGGCAACTGTTAAGGCTATGTTGAAGGACGGTTTCTCAATCCACGACGGTCACCCCACATTCGACAAGAAGTGGACAGAGCCTGTTAACGCCCGTGAGTTTGCCGCAGAATTGATTAAGCCTAAGTATCAGAACGGCTATGTTCTGCCCGAACTGCCCCAGGATTAATACAGTAAAATAGTCTTAAATGAATAACCCGACAATTAGAGACACTCGCAAAGGGATGTCTCTAATTGTCTTTAATTCTATATTCACAAGAAAGTTATTAAAGCAATGAAAATCAAAAATATATTAACAGCCGCCTCTATGATGGCTGCACTTACTGCATCAGCACAGAGCATGCAATATGTTATAGTTCAGAACCCCGAAGTTGAACTCAGTTCTCTGAAAACCGACAAAGACGGATACTACGTTTTGTTCGACGGTACCAGCATGGACGGTTGGAGAGGATACGGCAAGGATCATATCCCCAGCAAGTGGAACATTAAGGATGGCGCACTGCACTTCAACGGACGCGGTCAGGGCGAAGGCGGTGACATCATCTTCACACGTCGTTTCAAAGATTTCGTTTTCGAAGTGGAATGGAAGATTTCAGAAGGCGGTAACTCAGGTATATTCTACCTTGGAAAGGAAACAGCCACAATAGAGAAGCCTCGCCAGGAGACTAAGGAGCTGAACGACGGCCCAATCAAGGCTACCATTACTGTTCAGAAGGATGCAAAACTGAACTATCAGCCTATCTATATCTCCTGCCCCGAGTGTCAGGTGCTGGACAACGAGCGCCATCCCGATGCCAAATTAGGAGCAACACTGGGTATCCGTCAGTCAACATCATTGTATGACATGATTGTCGCAAAGCCTCAGAACGCTAACCCTGCCGGTCAGTGGAACAAAGTGAAGATTGTTGTTAAGAACGGTAAAGTTACCCACTACCAGAATGGTGTTAAGGTACTGAGCTACACACTGGCAAACAAGTCATGGGTTGATCTGCTGCAGACATCTAAGTTCAGCCAGAAGAACTGGCCTCTTGCATTCGAGATTATGAAGAATTGCGGAAAAGATCCCGGCTACTTCGGCTTCCAGGATCATGGCGATGAGGTATGGTATCGCAACGTACGTGTTAAAGAACTGAAATAATAAAACCGGCAGAACATGAAGAAGTTTTTTTCTGTTGCGATGATGGTGTTGGTGGCTCTTACTATGAGCCTGAATGCCAATGCCAGAAAGAAGGAAATGGCATTCCAGATGTATAGTGTTCGTGAGCTTATCGGCAACCCCGAAAAGTATGCCGCAAATCACGAGACTACACTGAAGGAATTGGCCAAAATGGGATACACCGCCATCGAAGCAGCTAACTACGGAGATGGGAAACTATATGGCATTGCACCGGAACAGTTCAAGGCCGACATTGAGGCTGCAGGTTTGAAGGTTCTCTCGAGCCATGTAGGTCACAACCTGAATAACGAGGAACTGAAGAGCGGTAATTTCGAAGGTGCTCTGAAGTGGTGGGAACAATGTATTGACGCTCACAAACGTGCAGGAATGCAGTACATTGTAAACCCTGGCGTTAACTTCCCCAAGACATTGGCTGAAGCTGAGGTTATATGCAAGTATCTGAACAAGGTCGGGGAAATGGTGAATGCCGCCGGCATGAAGTTCGGATACCACAACCACTCACACGAATTCAACAAGGTAGAAGGTAAGGTATGGTACGACTATATGATTGAACATACCGACGCCGACAAGGTGTTCTTTGAGATGGATGTATATTGGGCTGTGCGCGGACAGGTAAGCCCTGTAGAGTACTTCAAGAAGTACCCCGGTCGCTTTACCCTACTCCATATCAAGGATCACAGAGAATTCGGCGAGAGCGGTATGGTAGGTTTCGACGCTATCTTCAACAATGCTGATAAGGCCGGACTGAAGAACCTGGTTGTGGAGCTGGAGGGCAGCAACAGACCTAATATCCTGGATGGTATGAAGGTGTGCGCTGACTATCTGAAAGCTGCAAAGTTTGTGAAATCCACATACACAAAATAAAACAACATGTAATACAATTATGGGTTATGGGTACAAAAACCTATAACCCATAATTTCTGAAATATTGATTATGCAAGACAACAAGGAAGTTAAAGAAAACAAAAACGTAGAGGAAGAAGTAAATGAGGGCATGTCGTTCTGGGATCACCTGGAGGTTCTCCGCTGGGCCCTTTTCCGTTCGGCATGTGTCTTAACCATTTGCCTGATAGGTACTTTCTGGGCATTGCCTTACATCTTTGACGATTTTATCCTTGCTGCCACCTCGAATGATTTCTTTGTTTACCGTTGGCTAAGCGAAGTAAGCCACGGTCTCATATCATTCAGCCCCGACTTTAACGTACAGATTATCAACATAAATGTGGCCAGCCAATTCATGACACATATCTCAACGTCTGTCTCGCTAGCTGCCGTAATAGCTTTTCCCTATTTCATCTGGGAAATATGGAAGTTCATTGAACCTGCACTATACGAGAACGAAATCAAGCATATCAGACCTGCTTTCATGGGTGGTACGCTAATGTTCTATATTGGCTGTGCTGTGGGATACTTTCTAGTATTTCCCTTTACATTCCGTTTCCTGATGGAGTATGAACTGAGCCCTACCATCCAGAATCAGATAAACCTATCCTCATACATCGGTAATTTTACCATGCTGATTATGGTTATGGGACTGGTATTTGAGATGCCGCTGTTGGCATGGCTATTATCTCAGTTCGGCATCCTTCATAAAAGTTTTCTGCGCGAATATCGCCGACATGCCATTGTGATACTACTTGTTGCAGCAGCCATCATCACACCCAGCAGCGACCCATTCACACTTATGTTGGTATTCGTGCCGCTCTTCGTTTTATACGAGATGTCTATTCTTGTGATAAAGAAATAGACCGGAAATCAAAAATCAAAAGATTTTATCCAAGCAAGAATATCACTTTCAGAAATCAACTGAAAGGCGAAATTCTGTGCACGCATAGCATTATAGCTATCCTGAATATACAGGATAACATCATCTGTCGTTCCCTCTTTTAGGTGAGAAATGCTCTCATCCGGCAAAAGCAGTATATTGGTGGTATCGTCAATATAATTATTGGCATAAACGCCTAAATCACCCAACTGCTGGAAAAGATGCGGCTGAGACTTATGCATTGAAGAAGGAACATATAATTCTTCTGTATATAAAGAATTAACCCCTGGTGTAAGTTCTACCTTTAGCGCATTGTAGTGCTGAATGCCAAGAGTTAATGACTTAGTCAATTCGGAAGGAGTATTGTAGGCTGCATAATGCCCAGCAAAGATATCATCCAATTCTGCCTTATGCAACACCTTGGGATAATAACCATGAAAGTTTAGCTCCTTGAGGGCAGAAAGATGAGAGTCAGGAACATCATTACCCATTATGACGTAGTGAACACCACGGGATACTGATGTCCTGACTTCGATAGCTCCAAAATCAAGAATACGTTTCTTTACAGCGCTCATATTAGAGCCCAGATTACCTACTATACAGACAACCCTGTCTGTAAAGGGCGTGGTCTGCTTAAAATCCTCGTCTGTAAAGAAACCGTATTGCATATATTAATCGTTTGTTTGTTCCTTAGCAGGCATCTGCTTGATATTAATTACGTTGCTAACCTCACCAGACTTAAGAACCAATGCAGTTGTACGTGCATTATCCTTGTCGGTATTCGGGGTAAGCCTGATTGTTACATTATTATGGTTCTTCTCACCTTCTGTCTTGTCAAGAGTAAGCCATGTTTGGTCTGCACCATTAGAGAATTCCAATGTCCATGGATTAGTAACAGTAAAGCATATACTGTCTTGCTCAGAATCAGCAGCTACCTGCAATTCGAAAGTAGCGGTCTCAGAAAAATCTGTATCTTGTCCAGGGAATGTTGGAACAGGGTTGTTGATATTTAAGAATCCAAACTGAACATAGATGGGATTACATGAGTAAGTATAACTATTAAGCTGAACAAATCCATAACGAGTCTTACCTGTCGTGTTTGGAGTTAAGGCAAGCAATGTCTTGAAAGTATACAGATTAGTGGGATTATAAGTGACATCATAAGATTCACCAGCTGTTATTGTTATCCAATCCGAATTATAAGGCTTTGCCACATAACTGTCAAAAGTCTGGAATACAATAGAATCCTCGACCTGATCAGCATACAACTCGTGGTAATTACTTGGATGAATCATCCACAAGCAATGGTTCTCTGACTCACTCTTGTTACAAGAAGAGAAAAAAGAAAGACATGCAACACAAGCGCATATCAAACATAACTTATTCATAATCTTTTTACTTTAAATATATTATCCGATACGCAAAGTTATTATTTTTTTATGGTATGGGCAAAACATTTATACTACATTTAATTGTGTTTAACAAAAAATGATTATCTTTGTAACGATGAACAATATTTATTACAGAGATATAATTGAACTGCTCCTTCCGCATGGCAAGGAAGGGCTTAAGTTGTCTCTAATCGTCAGATATATCTACAATCAGCATGTAGATATGTTTAACGATTCCATTAAGTATGAGGATATTTACAAGGCTGTAGGACTATTCCTGTGGAAGCAGTCACAAAAGCGCGAATCGCCTTTTACGCATAATTCATACGGCGTCTATGCCATAAAACCTGACGTAGCCGTGCAATTGGACCTCTTCTGGGATTTACCAGCAAATAAACTCACAGAAGAAACCGAAGGAGAATCTAAATCCGATAAGAGTAACGTAGTACAGATGGAACTGTTTAAATCAACAAAGAAATAGCTCTTAACGCATTCTCGTACCTGTACGAGCCTCTACTACATTCACCACATAATCACCTAACTTCTCACATGCATTAATAAGGTCCATGTAAATGGTACCTACTGCATAGGTATATTGGTGATTATTGATGTCTATGATATTCTGAGATTTCAACTGGTCGCGGAAATTATTAATCTCCTTCTCGATGTTATAACAACGATTTACATCGAAGTAGTCTTTCCTACCAGTGATCAGTTGATTCATATTCGTTAGAGCCTGATCAGTAAGTCCCATCATCTGATACAGGTGATTGTACTGCTCCTCGTTAAAGTGGTCTTCCTTACCTTGATACTTACGGCTGATTGTAC
>ODAJ014792509.1_pt1 | contig 37077 bp, 25 predicted proteins | sample 1539241 | NCBI WGS metagenome assembly ODAJ01 (sample SAMN02144231, study PRJEB22623) | gut metagenome | biome: sheep rumen | host: Ovis aries | place: New Zealand
AGAGCAGATGGTGCGCTTGGTGCTGAAAGGCTCTAACAAAACTTTTGATTCCCTTCACACAGACTATAAAGCAGAGGACTATTCCTTTACAATATTGGCGAACACTTTCAAAGACCGCATCAAACAAGAATGGGACAAGAAATATCTCCTTTCATTTGGCCTTGTCACTAATGCTGGGCTTCTTCCGACACTCCGAATGTCGGAGACCATGACGGAGACGTGTCGGAGACAAAACTCACTGAGCGTCAGCAGAGAATTCTCAATCTCATCAAAGAGTCGCCGACAATCACCGGCAAACAAATGTCGGAGACTTTGTCGGTGAGCCAGCGCACCATCGAACGCGACCTTTCAGCTTTGCAGAAGTTTGGTGTTTTGAAGCGTGAAGGCAAGGATAATGATGGGCTTTGGATTATAATTTCTGTTAGCTGCTAATACGATTTATCCCTTCTATGATATTGTATTGTATGTGCCAAAGGGTTCAAAAGCATCGTACGAAGCAGAACCATATTGGCAAGGCTTTAAGGAAGTCGTTGAATACAATGGTGTTGGCATTGCCGGCATTCCTCAAGGCAACAATACCATAGTACCTCTTTATAACCTCTCCGGCCAGCGAGTGACCCATCCACGCAAGGGCATATACATCCAGAATGGCAAGAAGGTACTGGTTGGGACTGGTCCCAAATTGTAATTTGATACAATACACTCAAATAATTGGCGGTTCCCTTTCGGGGAAACCGCTTTTTTTGTATCTTTGTACTTGATTATCTATATTTGCTATGAAAAAGATATTCTTCATTTTGTCGTTGCTGGTTGCAGGAAGTGTTTTCGCACAGTTCCAGGAACCTGTGAAGTTCACTGTACGGGAAAATAAAATCTCAGATACGGAACTGGAGATTGTATTCAGCGGAAAGGTGGAAGCCGGATGGCACGTCTACAGCGTGGACATACCGGACGGAGGCCCCACAAAGGCCGAACTGACACTGGAAAAGCAGCAGGGCGTGAAGCCGAAGGGAGCGCTGCGCCCCACGGGCAAGGTGCACCGCGAGATGGACGACATGTTCGGCATGGAACTCTCGTACATGGAGGGGACGGCCTCGTTCGTCCAGAAGTTCACCATCACGGAACCCACCTACGAGGTGGCCGGGTACCTGACCTACGGAGCCTGCAACGACGAGAACTGCATACCGCCCACCAACGTTGACTTCGCATTCAAGGGAAAAGGGGTGGAAAAGACTGAGGGAACCAAGGCCCCGGAGGAGCCCGATTCGGGCCCTAATAAGGATGGGGCTGAAACGACGCCAGGATTGGAGCCCAACGATACTATTGTCGGAGACTCAACAATAGTATTGTCTGAGGGCCAACCTAACGAGGCCTCCGGCGAGGGCTTATGGACACCCGTCATCGACGAACTGAAATCCTTTGCCGAAGGCGGTCAGGCAACGGGCAGCACCGACAAGGGCTGGCTGATGATATTCCTCATGGGCATGCTCGGCGGATTCGTGGCCCTGCTGACGCCCTGCGTGTGGCCCATCATCCCGATGACCGTCAGTTTCTTCCTGAAGAAGGGCGGCGGCGTGCGCGATGCTGTGGTCTACGGCCTGAGCATCATACTCATCTACATGATTCTGGGCCTGCTGGTCACCCTGCTATTCGGTGCCAGTGCCCTGAACGCCCTGAGCACCAATGCCGTCTTCAACATCTTCTTCTGCCTCCTGCTGCTGGTGTTTGCAGCCTCGTTCCTCGGCGGGTTCGAGATAACGCTGCCCAGCAGCTGGTCCAACGCTGTCGACTCTAAGGCCACCAAGACCACGGGTATACTCTCCATCTTCCTCATGGCCTTCACCCTGTCGCTGGTCAGCTTCTCCTGCACAGGCCCCATCATCGGGTTCCTGCTTGTGGAAGTGGCCTCTACGGGCAACATCGTCGGTCCCGCCATCGGCATGTTCGGCTTCGCCCTGGCCCTGGCCCTGCCCTTCACGCTGTTTGCCCTCTTCCCCTCATGGCTAAAGAAGGCTCCGAAGAGCGGCAACTGGATGAACTGCATCAAGGTGTGCCTCGGCTTCCTGGAGCTGGCCTTCTCGCTGAAGTTCCTCTCCGTGGCCGACCTGGCCTACGGTTGGCACATTCTGGACCGCGAGGTGTTCCTTTCGCTCTGGATCATCATATTTGCCCTGCTCGGGGCCTATCTGATAGGGTGGATTCGCTTTCCGCACGACGAGGACGAATACGACGAGATGGGCGAGGTCATCCAACGTCCGCGCACCTCTGTCACCCGTTTCTTCCTGGCCCTCATATCGTTTGCCTTCGCCATCTACATGGTGCCTGGCCTGTGGGGCGCACCGTGCAAGGCCGTCAGCGCCTTTGCACCGCCCATGAAGACGCAGGACTTCCTGCTCGGACAGAAGGAGAACCTCCACTTCGAGGACTATGAAGAGGGAATGGCCTACGCCCGTGAGCACGGGATGCCCGTCTTCCTCGACTTCACCGGCTACGGCTGTGTCAACTGTCGCAAGATGGAGGCTGCCGTCTGGACGCACCCCGAGGTGCAGCAACTGATGGACGACAACTTCGTGCTCATCTCACTGTTCGTCGACGAGAAGACTCCCCTGCCCCAGCCCGAGACCATCGTGGAGAACGGCGAGGAGCGCAAACTGCGCACCATCGGCGACAAGTGGAGCTACCTGCAACGCTATAAGTTCGGGGCCAATGCCCAGCCCTTCTATGTCCTGGTAGACAACGAAGGGCATCCGCTGACAGGCTCATACAGCTACGACGAAAACGTGGAAGCCTTCAAGCACTTCTTAGAGACTGGTCTGAAGAATTATAAACAATAATCCATAATCTAAACAAACAAAAATGAAACTCAGATTTCTTTTTAGCCTCGCCGCGCTGGCATTTGCCACGCTGCTGAATGCACAGGGAGGCATGGAGCAAATGATGCAGCCCCTGCCTCTGGAACCTAACACACGGTACGGCAAGCTCGACAACGGGCTGACCTACTACATCCGTCACAACGAGTACCCGAAGGGACAGGCCAACTTCTACATTGCGCAGAAGGTGGGCTCCGTCCTGGAAGAGGAAGACCAGCGCGGTCTGGCCCACTTCCTGGAGCACATGTGCTTCAACGGTACCGAGAACTTCCCCGAGAACAGCCTGATCCGCTATCTGGAGACCCTCGGCGTGAAGTTCGGTGCCCAGTTGAACGCTTACACCAGCGTGGACGAAACCGTGTACAACATCAACAATGTGCCCACCGGACGCGAGGCCACCATCGACTCCGTTCTGCTCATCCTGCACGACTGGAGCCACAACCTGACCCTCGACCCCAAGGAGATAGACAAGGAGCGTGGCGTCATCCACGAGGAGTGGCGACTGCGCACCCAGGCCATGAGCCGCATCATCGAGCGCCAGGGTCCGAAGCTTCACTCCAACAGCCGTCCCGGCAGCCGTTTCCCCATCGGTCTGATGTCCGTTGTCGACAACTTCAAGCCCGAGGCCCTGCGTGCCTACTACGAGAAGTGGTACCGCCCCGACCTGCAGGCCATCATCGTTGTGGGTGACCTCGACGTGGACCGCACCGAGCAGAGCATCAAGAAGATGTTCTCGCCCATCCCCATGCCCGAGAATCCCGCCAAGCGCGAGTATTTCTTCGTCCCCAAGAACGACCAGGCCATCATCGTCTCCGACCACGACAAGGAACAGACCATCCCCATCGTGATGATCTCCAACAAGCACGACGACCTGATGCCTCGCGAGTATCACAACACCATGCCCTACCTGATGACCACATTCGTCAAGAACATGGCCATCACCATGCTGAACAAGCGCCTCGAAGAGAAGGCCCTCGACCCCGAGTGCCCCTTCATCCAGGCCGGCGTGGAGGATGGCGACTTCCTCTTGTCGAAGAGCCAGGCCTTCACCACCACCGTCATCCCCAAGGAGGGACGTCTGGACGAGGCCATTCGCACAGCCATGGCCGAGGTCTATCGTGCTGCTGAACACGGATTCACGGCAGGCGAATACGACCGTTCGCGCAACGAATTCCTAAGCCAGGTGGAAGCCCTCTACAACAACCGCGAAAAGACGGAGACGGGCAGCTACATCCAGGAATGCGTGCGCCACTTCCTCGACAACGAGGCCATGCCCGGCATCGAGTTCGAGCACATGCTCTACTCGCAGGCCACGCCCCAACTGCCCGTCGACATGGCCAATGAGATGATCAAGTCACTGGTGAGCCTGACCGATACGAATCTGGTGGTACTGAGCGTCAATCCTGAGAAGGAGGGCTACGTACAGCCCACCGAGGAACAGCTGCTCAAGTCCATCCACGATGCCCAGCAGATGCACCTGGAGGCCTACGTCGACAACGTGAAGAACGAACCCCTGATAGCCAAACTGCCTAAGCCCGGAAAGATAAAGAAAGAGGTGGACGGCCAGTTCGGCACCAAGATTCTGACCCTCTCCAACGGTGCCCGCGTCATTCTGAAAAAGACCGACTTCAAGGACAACGAAGTACTGATGAAGGCCTACAGCGACGGCGGTACCGGCCGCTACGGTGCCGAGGACAAGTACAACCTGAACCTGGCCAGCACCCTCATCGGCGCATCGGGCCTGGGCAACTTCACCGACACCGAACTGCAGAAGGCCCTGGCTGGCATCCAGGCCAGCGTCAGCCCCAGCATGAGCACACGCAGCGAATACCTCAACGGTTCGTCCGTACCCAAGGACCTGCGCACGCTGTTCGAACTGACCTACCTCCACTTCCAGCCCCTCTATCGCGACGACAAGGCTGCCGCATCGGCCCTCAACCAGATGAAGGAGGTGCTGCGCAACCAGGCCGCCAACCCCATGCGTGCCTTCAGCGACTCGCTGCAGACCACCCTCTACGGTGCTGAGAACCCACGCCTGGCACTCATGAAGGAGGAGAACATCGACAAGGTAAGTTACGACCGCGTTCTGGACATCTACAAGGACCGCTTCCAGGGTGCCAACGACTTCACCTTCGTCTTCGTCGGCAACTTCGACAACGACAGCATCCGTCAGTACATCTGCCAGTATCTGGCCGCCCTGCCCAAGGTGAAGCGCAACGACCGCCCCGTCGACAACCAGTTCAACATCCGTATGGGCGAATACACCAACCGCTTCCTGCGCAAGATGCAGGAGCCTCAGACGGCCATGATACAGTATCTGCAGGCACCCGTCGAATACACCCTGAAGAACGACGCCGTGGCCGACGTCCTGGGACAGGCCCTGACCATGCGCCTCTTGGAGACCGTGCGTGAGGACATGGGTGCAGCCTACAGCGTCAGCGCCAGCTGCGGCATATCCAAGATCAGCGACGGCTCGTATCGCGTCAACATCCAAGTCTACGCCCCCGTCAAGCCCGAGATGTGCGACTCTGCCCTCCTCGTCATCGACCAGGAACTGCAGAAGATGGCCCGCGAAGGCGCCGAGGAGAAGTATATGTCCAAGATTAAGGAATACCTGCTGAAGACCTATACCGAGAACGAGCGCAAGAATCCCACTTGGCTGGACTACATCGAGGAATACGACCGCGAACACATCGACTGCTACACCGACTATCAGCAGACCGTCCAGAACATCACCAGCGACGACATTGCCGCCATGGCCAAGAAGATTCTGGACAGCAAGAACCACATCACTGTCATCATGCTACCCCAGGAATAAAGCCTCCGTTCGGGAAAAAATATAGCATCTAACATCAATCCGTCTGCCCTACACTTGGGGCAGACGGATTTTTTTTGTACCTTTGCACCCAAATTACTGAAAACCGATGCAGGACATACGTAATATTGCTATTATTGCACACGTCGACCACGGCAAGACGACGCTGGTAGACAAGATGCTCATGGAGGGCAACCTCTTCCGCGACAACCAACAGACAGGCGAGCTGATGCTCGACAACAACGAACTGGAACGCGAGCGTGGCATCACCATCCTTTCCAAGAACGTTAGTATCAACTACAAGGGCACGAAGATCAACATCATCGACACTCCGGGGCACTCCGACTTCGGCGGCGAGGTGGAGCGCGTGCTGAACATGGCCGACGGCTGCCTGCTCCTGGTGGATGCCTTCGAGGGCCCCATGCCGCAGACGCGTTTCGTGCTGCGCAAGGCGCTGGAGATTGGTCTGAAACCCATCGTCGTGGTGAACAAGGTGGACAAGCTGAACTGCCGTCCAGAGGAAGTCTACGAGATGGTCTTCGACCTGATGTTTGACCTCGGCGGAACGGAAGACCAACTGGACTTCCCCGTCATCTACGGTTCGGCCAAAAACGGATGGATGGGTCCCGACTATTCAAACCCGACCACCGACATCAAGTACCTGCTCGACCAGATTCTGGAACACATCCCTGCCCCACAGCAACTGGAGGGCACACCGCAGATGCTCATCACCTCGCTCGATTATTCGATATACACCGGCCGCATAGCCGTGGGACGCGTACATCGTGGCACCATCCGCGAGGGCATGAACATCACCATCGCCCACCGCGACGGCCGCATGGAGAAGACAAAGATTAAGGAGCTGCATACCTTCACGGGCATGGGACAGGCTCGCATCTCTGAGGTATCGAGCGGCGACATCTGTGCCATCATCGGCCTGGAGAACTTCGAGATTGGCGACACCATCTGCGACTTCGAGAATCCCGAACCACTGCCCCCCATCAGCATCGACGAACCCACCATGTCCATGCTCTTCACCATCAACGACTCCCCCTTCTTCGGCAAGGAGGGCAAATACTGCACCAGCCGCCACATCCACGAGCGCCTGCAGAAGGAACTGGAGAAGAACCTGGCCCTGCGTGTGGAACAGCCCGACGGCTACAACGACCGCTGGATAGTCTCCGGCCGCGGTGTGCTGCACCTCTCCGTACTCATCGAGACCATGCGCCGCGAGGGCTACGAGTTGCAGGTGGGCCAGCCGCAGGTCATCTACAAGGAGATAGACGGTGTGAAGTGCGAGCCCATCGAAGAGCTCACCATCAACGTGCCCGAGGAGTTCTCCTCGAAGATGATCGACATGGTCACGCGCCGCAAGGGCGAAATGACCAGCATGGAGACTCAGGGCTCGCGTGTCAACATCGAATTCAACATTCCCTCGCGCGGCATCATCGGCCTGCGCACCAATGTCCTCACGGCCAGTCAGGGCGAGGCCATCATGGCTCACCGATACAAGGAATATCAGCCCTACAAGGGCGACATACAGCGCCGCACCAACGGCTCCATGATAGCCCTGGAGAGCGGCACGGCCTATGCCTATGCCATCAACAACCTGCAGGACCGCGGTTCGTTCTTCATCGACCCGCAGGACCAGGTGTATGCCGGCCAGGTGGTGGGTGAACACGTCCACGAGAACGACCTCGTGGTGAACGTCTGCAAGGCCAAGCAGCTGACCAACATGCGCGCCTCAGGCTCGGACGAGAAGGTTCGCATCATTCCGCCCATCGTCTTCTCGCTGGAGGAAGCTCTGGAATACATCAAGGAAGACGAATACGTGGAGGTAACACCCAAGTCGATGCGCCTCAGGAAGATTATCCTCGACCACCTGGAACGCAAACGCGCCAACCGATAGTCGGAATAGAAACACGGATTAAACGGATATAATCATTTAACTTATAAAGATTGGTGCAATTCGTGGTCAAGTTCAGAACTTATAGATGACGTTCAGTGTCAGACCTCTTGCCGTGAAGCCGAAGTAAGGGTCCATACTGTCTACAGAGCCAATACGGACACCGACAAGGCCCACGCCAAGGGCAGCCTGCCAGTGGTCGGAGAAAGCATAGCGAATCGAAGGCACAAAGCCGACATTCGAAACGAGTTCATCGCTGTTTAAGCGCATGTCGGCTTCAGCATGTACGTCCACAAAGAACTTACCATTGTTCCAACAGTTGAAACGCACAAAGGGGTCAATGACAGCATAGCCACCTGCTCCCTCGTTGATGGTTATGGCACCGCCGAGGCCCAGACCTACGGCCCACCGCTGGTTAAACTCATAGCCGGCTTGGGGTACTGCCTCCAGGGCGAAACCATTGCCGAAGTAACCAATACCACCCGTTCCGCCTACGAACCACTGAGCCTTTACGTTCACACTCATGCTGGCCAGGACCAGCATCATCAATACAAATTTTCTCATTGCTTTTGTTGCTTTTATAGGTTAATAAATAAGTTTATAGCTCGTTTAAATCCTTTACTCTTTTTTTCTGCGTCCGACGATAATCTGTCTTGCCAACAAACCGACAAAGAGCAGCGCCAGCAGACCAAGGGCCGAATAGGCGATGGTCTCGGTGATGCGCTCCGAGCGGGGTTTGAAGGTGAGCACTACGTGGTGCTTGCCACCCTCGATGCGGATGGCACGCAGGACATAGTTGACACGGCCGATGGGCACATTCTGTCCATCCACCTGGCACGTCCAGCCCGGATAGTATATCTCGCTGAAGACGAGCACGCCGCCCTTTCGGCTCTCCACGTCGTATTGCAGCTCGTTTGCCTCATAGTTGGTGAGCGTAACAGTGGCGGTTGAGTCATTTTGGGCACTGCCCAAAACCTCATTGAACTGCTCGTCAGCCACTGCCACATGCTTCGTGTCGAGGCCACGCAGGGCAGCCAGTTCGGCATCGGCATCTGCCACATACCGCAACTCGTTGACGAACCATGCATTGCCGTTGGCCGCGGGGTTCTTCACCTCCACCTTGCCATTGTCCTTCAGGGGCAGAATCACGTACTTCATGTTCAGCATGTTCAGCACGGGCAGCAGCGAATCGGCACTGGCCATCTCGGGCACCATCGACCAGATGTTTTGCATCTCGCCCTGGATATGGGCCTCGATGAGTTCCTGATAGCGACGCAGTTTGGCTGCATGGTAGCCGCCTATCGACTTATGATAGTACGACGTAGTGTTGTCGTTGAAGGTGCTCACCGTCATGTTCAGCACGCGGTAGTCCTTGCCCGTGTCTTGCAGGATGCGTTGGTCTACATCGGTCAGGGGGAATGCCTGTTCCGTTGTGCGGGGGCGCACAAAGTTGTCGTTGTTGAGGTAGCGGCGATTCACCGTCCACATATCCACAAGGCAAAGCAGTGCGAGGCAGGCCACCATGGGCACCTCCTTCAGTTTCTGTGCCCTATAGAGCAGCAGTATGCCGAAACCTATCAATATGATGATGAGCGAGCGCATGGCATCGGCCTTGAAGACGGCGCGACGCATGTCGCTGAGGTTCGTGAGGATGTCGTTGATGGTATTCTGGTCCACCCCACTCTGGGCAAGTCCCTGTATGCCCTGCTCCTCCACCGTAGAGACATAGCTGCCGAAGAACAGGTCGGGCATGAGCCAGAAGAGGAAACAGATACCGGCGGTCAGGCCCAGGGAAACCAGGAGCGGAGTGCGAAGATTGGAGCGTGAAGAATTAGAGCACAGCTCCTTGAGTGCCAACATGGCCAGGAGGGGAATGGTAAACTCGGCAATGACGAGTATGGAGGCCACAGTGCGGAACTTGTCGTACATGGGCACATAGTCGAGGAAGAAGTCGGTCAGGGGCATGAAGTTCTTGCCCCACGACAACAGTATGCTGAGGATGGTAGCCACCAAAAGGGCCCATTTCATCGGACCTTTCACGATGAACAGTCCCAAGACGAAGAGGAACATCACGAAGGCGCCCACATATACGGGGCCGCTCGTGCCCGGCTGTTCGCCCCAGTACTGACCGAGTTGCTGATAGAGCGGACGATACTCGTTCTTGGCCTTCGCCATGGCCGTCTTGCTCTGGCTGAGGGGCACCGAGGCACCACCCTTCGTGTTGGGCACAAGCAGGGTCCACGTCTCGCCGATGCCATAGCTCCAGGCCGTGATGTAGGAACGTTCCAGTCCGCTGTTCGTCTGGTCGGCAGCGTCCTTCGTCTTCTGCGTCAGTTCGCTCTTTCCGCGCATCGTCTCCTTGCTGTATTCATAGGTATGATAGAGGTTGGAGATATTGATGCACACGCCCAGCAGACCACCGACGATGGCAGCCGCCGTGCCTTTGAGCCAAGCTGTCCAACGGCTTCCGCCATGGGTGGCAGGGAGCAAATCCACAGCACCCGTTTCCTCCGCTTTGGGAGAAGCCAGGAGAGGACTTACGGCCATCAGTGCCATTACGGGGAGGAAGTAGTAGGACATCTGGATGTGGTTCGAGAATATCTGCAGTCCCGTGAAGATGCCCATCACCACTATGCCCCACAGGTACTTGCCGCGATAGCAGAGCACCATGCCGGCAATGGTGGGCGGAATGAAGCACAGAGTCAGGAGTTTCCAGATGTGTCCGGCGGCAATGATGATGAAATAGTAACTCGAGAAGGCCCACAAAATGGCGCCCAGGGCGGCCATCCACTGGCGGAAATCGAACGCCCGCAGCAGGATGTAGAATCCCAAGAGCATCATGAACACATAACCTGCCACGGTGGGCAGGCCCAACTGGTACACCGTCTCGATGGTGGACAGTGTGTCGGTGCTGTCATACGACGGCGACATCTGATACGTAGGCATACCCGAGAACAGGGAGTTCGTCCAGCGGGTGCGCTCTCCGTTGTGTGCCTTGCGGTACTCACTCAGTTCCACATTCGACCCCACGGCTGCGTCGTGGTCGGTGCCCGTCAGCACCAGTCCGTCCATGATGGGGTTCCAAAAATACGCCAGGCTGATGACAGCAAACAGGGCCACCATCAGCACGTCGGGCAGAATCTTCTTGTAATTCATGTCTCTTATATTTAACAAAAAAGCCGCAACTGGTGGGTTGCAGCTTTATTTTTCCAATGTTGGCTGCGCTCTTACTTACGCAGACCCAGAGCCTTCACGATGGCACGATAGCGATTGATGTCGCGAGCCTTCAGATAGTTCAGCAGCGAACGGCGCTTACCTACCAGACCAGTCAGTGCACGCTCGGTGCTGTGGTCCTTACGGTTCTGCTTCATGTGCTCCGTCAGATGCTTGATGCGGAAGGTGAACAATGCAATCTGGCTCTCTGCGCTACCGGTGTTGGTTGCGCCGCCACCAAACTGTTCGAAGATCTCTGTCTTCTTAGCTGAATCTAAATACATAGTTATTAATAATTTGTGTTTAACTTGTTTGTCGAACAGCAGCCTCTCGTCGGCACTGTTTCGCAAATGCGGCACAAAGTTACAACAATTATTTAGAATACGAAAGAATATTCACCAAAAAATTTATCTTCTCCCCCATCTTCTTCTATCTCTCTTTATCTTCTTCCATCTTCATTTCATGCGCCATCCCTTGTCCGTCCGCACCAGCGGCAGGCTCACCATCTCGAGTGTGCTGTCGCCGAACTGGATATTGAGGAAGACATGGGCATGGAGCGAGTCTACCAGCGTGTCGCGCACGGCCTCGGCCGACACGATGCCCTGACGCATCTGGCGCTCGCGGTCGACATACTGCAGGAACATGTCGCGCAACTCGCCGCGGTACGATTCGGGCAGACTGTCGTAGTCGGCCAGTCCGCGCATGTAGTTGTCGATGTCGCCCTCTATCAGGTAGCCATAGTATTGCTCCGCAGCCTGTCTCACCGCCTGGTGGTCGTCGTTGCCGCGCGAACAGGAGAGAATGAGAACAGAAGAAAATGAGAGAATGAGAAAATGAGAAAATGAGAAGATGAGAAGATGAGAGAATGAGAAAATGAAAAGGTAAAGCCGCTGCTTTGCCTTCTGATATCTGCGTCCGTCTTTCATATCCTTCTTATCCATTGTCTATCTCATCCTTATATTTTCTCGCCTCTCCATCCCCTATCTACTCCCCTCCCTTCACGGGAGGGGCCGGGGGAGGGTCTTTTACTTCTGCCGTATGAATATATTCATCGGGCATCCGCTGAAGTCCCAGCGCTCTCGGATCTTGTTCTCCAGGAAACGGCGATAGGGCTCGCGCACGTACTGGGGCAGGTTGGCATAGAAGACGAACGTGGGCACGCGCGTCTCAGGCACCTGCATGCAGTACTTAATCTTGATGTACTTGCCCTTCATCGATGGTGGTGGGAAGGCCTCAATCAGGGGCAGCATCTCCTCGTTCAGTCGGGTGGTGCCCACGCGCCGCACGCGGTTGTCATAGACGCCCTTGGCCGTCTCCAGTATGCGGAAGATGCGCTGCTTGGTCATGGCCGAAGCGAAGACGATGGGGAAGTCGGTGAAGGGAGCCATGCGGTTGCGGATGGCATCGATGAAGGTGTCCATCACCTTCTGGTCCTTGTCGGGCACCAGGTCCCACTTGTTCACCACCACGACGAGGCTCTTCTGGTTCTTCTGGATGAGCTGGAAGATGTTCATGTCCTGACCCTCGATGCCTCGTGTGGCATCAATCATCAGGATGCAGACATCCGAATTCTCGATGGCACGTATCGAGCGCATGACGCTATAGAACTCCAGGTCCTCGCTCACCTTGTTCTTGCGGCGGATGCCGGCCGTGTCCACGAGGAAGAAGTCGAGCCCGAACTTATTGAATCGGGTGTAGATGGAGTCGCGTGTGGTGCCGGCGATGTCGGTGACGATGTGTCGGTCCTCGCCGATGAAGGCATTCACCAGCGACGACTTGCCCACGTTGGGCCTGCCCACCACGGCAAAGCGTGGGATGTCGGCCTCAGCCTGCTCCTCAATCTGTTTGGGCAGGGTCTGGATGATGTGGTCGAGCAGGTCGCCCGTACCAAAGCCCGAGGTGGAAGAAATGCACCAGGGGTCGCCCAGGCCCAGGGCGTAGAACTCGGCGGCCAGGTACTGCTGGTCGTTGTTGTCGACCTTGTTGGCCACCAGGATGACGGGCTTCTCCGTACGTCGCAGGATGCCGGCCACCTCGGCGTCGAGGTCGGTGATGCCGTTCTGCACGTCTACGAGGAAGAGGATGACGTCGGCCTCCTCCGTGGCCACGGTCACCTGCTTGCGGATTTCCTCCTCGAAGATGTCATCCGAGTTCACCACCCATCCGCCGGTGTCCACGACCGAAAACTCCCGGCCGGTCCATTCGCACTTGCCATACTGACGGTCGCGAGTAGTGCCCGCCTCATCGCTGACGATGGCGTGTCGCGTCTGTGTCAGTCGGTTGAAGAGTGTGCTCTTCCCCACATTGGGGCGGCCCACAATAGCTACAAGATTACTCATATTTTCTGTTTTGGCGACAAAGATAGTGCAAACCGAGCGAAATGCCAAATAATTTTGGGTATTTCTTGCTCCGCAGGCTACGCAAGCGGCGAGCCGATTACCGAGGTGAAGGCTGTCTTCGACCTTTGAAAAGTGTTGTAAATACAAAAAAGGGCGCGAAATGCCCAATAAATAGAGCCGAACTTCACAGTCCGGCTCTATAAAACTAACAACTACAACTCATGCAAATATACAAAAGTTGCGAGTTAGAGGAGGCCCGACGGCCTCCTCTTTATGTGTAACATACGAACTATTCCAGTTCGTCGTCGGCATCCGTGCCCCAGATGTCCCACGAGTTGTCCTCACGGGTCCATCCGCCCTTGTTTCCATTGACTGTATTCGTCGATTTCAGCAAGGAACCTTCGAGAATGGTACTCATGACCTTCACGTTTACAATCACCAATTTGGGCTGCAAATATATCTTTTTCATAATTGTGTCCTCCTTTCGATTATTTTACCAACATTTTCTTACCATTCACGATGTAGAGACCCTTCTGAGCCTTCTGTACGCGCTGACCAGCCATGTTATAGATAGCCTTGTCTGTCGATTGTACATTGCCAATTGCATTGATGCCAGTTTCACCGCTCCAGTCAATGGTGTAAGCGTTGACGGAAGCCGGAGTATCCACATAGGCGCGGTTAGCAGCAAGGTTATTGCTATCCCAGTGATAGAAGCCAACTACATCACCGTCAATACCCAGCACATAGTCATTTGCGCCATCAATAGTTGCGGCCAGATAGGTACCTGTGAGAGCCGTGCCGGTAGCGGGTGTAGTTGCATAGCCAGTACCAATCGTCAAAGTGGCGGTTGCCGATGTACCCTTCAGCAGGACAGGTGTACCAGCGGTAACTTCACCTTCAACGGGCGTCGGCACGAGGTAGTCTCCATTTTCTTTCATAGTATAAGCTGTGGCACCGCTAACGGTATAACTGAACGGAGCGCAGAAGGTTGCATAGTAGGTCGGAGTGGCTGCACCATCGCTGTTGAGGGTAATGGTTAAATCATGGGCATCTTCGATAGCCCAGTGAGACGCATCAGCAACTGATCCCCATCCTACGATATCTGACGACCCAGAGCAGTGAATACACCCATAATCGCTGCTGCCGGCTTTGAAGCTTGCGAAGCCTAAGCCTTGTACGGATGGCGTAAACCATACCTCGTCATCGCTGGTTGTAACGGGGTAACCTCCAGATGATTGTCCATCAGGTGCCTGAATGTATTTGCCTTGTAGTTGTATTGTATATGTATTTGAACTTGCATGTTTCGTCAATTTAACGATAGTGCTAGCCTTAGTGCCACCATCAGTAAATGCAACCATTTTACTTTCTTGACCAAGGTATTTGTTAGGATATTGGCTATTTACTAAACGATAGTAACCTGTAGGAGGATAGTTGACATTGTTGTTTAAATCTGAGAGTGCTGTAGTTAGGGCGTTTTTCATGTTTGCATATGTAGCATATGGACAGTTTGTCTTATAGCTTGCATTGTAGCCGATAGCCGCGCGAGCATCATCCGTCCAGTTGAAGTATGCGGCATCATTCTCCATATAAGGGGCAATCTCGGTCGTAACATATTCGGCAAAATCATCGGGAACATCAAAGACTTTGAAAGCACTGCCTGCATCGTTTGTTCCTGTAGAGTTCCAAATCTTTAACAAACCCCCTTCACCTCCAAACTGGTTTACTTGATATCCGTAGTCAGGAATTGTGAGCAAGAAAGCATTCGTATATCCTGAGGCAGTACTAGATTTAATAGTCCATGAGTTGCCAGTTGCTGCATCTACGAAACTGGGCACATTCTGATTTGCGGCCGATGTCCAAGCATAAACGAAGTTTTCTCCCTTATCCTTGTTATATATTTTCAGGTTATAAGGGTTACCTACAAATGCCCATTGATAGGGATCGGTGGCCAAACCAAGAGCATTGGCATTTACGGTCTTTAATGCCCCATCCTCAGTATTATCACTGGTTACGTACCATGTAGAACGAACTGACATATCATACCAATGGTTGATATTACCATATGTTTCAAATATTTCGAATGGGAAATTATATGTTGCTGTAAATTCAACAGAAGTAGCTTCGGTTACAGTTTGGTCGATAGTGCTGTACGTGCAGAAATCGCGTTGGAATTGGCTCGGTAATGTGGTAATATGAGCTCCAATTTGCGTGGCAATAGGTGTGGAAGTGAAAATGGTTGAGCCTTTGCTATCCTTTACTATGTATGTGACCCCAACGGCATCCAATAGATAAACTGTGAAGGAGGTGGCATAGCCATCTGTACTTGTACCGGTCCGGGTGAATGTGGTACTTGTTGATGATAATCCTGAAACAAGAATGTTAGTAGGATTGGAAGAATCGGTACTGATAGGGATAGAGTTATACCCAGAAGGTGTAATGAGGCTACCAGCGTCTTTTGCATACATCGTAATAGAATATCCACAGATAACATAACCTGAAGGAGCTGTAATCGTGTAGGTGGGATTGTAGGCTGAATGAATGTTTATTGCGCTGGCATCCATCTGCATATTGTTTCTTTCCGCTCCTGTGCTACTATTTAGTGTCAATCCGGCTGGAGACGTAGAAGTGAAGAGATCGTACCAGGTAGAAGTAGATTCGGGATTGTATCCATGGCTCAAAGATCCATTACTATGGTTTATGGCGCATGATGTTGCGCCGTTCCATGTCACTTCACTGATGGGAGCAAGTGTCACTTTAAACTGTGAAAGACAAAGTGTTTGAGCATTGGTGTTTATTGCTGCCACAGCGAAACCCGCCGAAGTGCCACAGCTCGTTAAATTAAATGTTGTGAGACCGGAACTTACAGTTGTTTTGCTTCCGCCTAAAGGTGTAATATCAAAAGTCCGACCAGATGATGTGCTAATAGCCTTGAATGTACAGCTCTTAATGTAGTAGCCTGTGGGAGCTGTGATTGTAAATGTATATGTGTCAGTAGTTGTAGGATAAATGGCAATAACGTGCCCATAGCCAGCGTAGCCACTCTTAACATGAGTAGGTTTCAAAATTTTTGCCGTCGTTGAAAACGTGAGGCCAGCTAAACCAGAAGCGTCATTGGTAGTGTACGTTGTGTAATACGGAGTATTCTCGGCATCCGACCCAGAATATACTCCATACTTGTGAGTTGCAGTTGCCTCAGAAGTTGCAGAATTTGTAATACCGGACAAATCTGTTTGGTCATTGAGCGTGACGGTAACATCTGCCCACGCCCCGCTGACGCTTGCCAGCAAAGCAAAGAAGAAAAAGAGTAATTTTCTCATAGTTAGTTAGGTTTTAGTTAAAAATGTTACACGCGACAAAGTTACGACATAGAAACAAGAAATGCAAATTAATTTGCGATTTTCTTGCTTCTATTGTCTATGCAGGGGAAAAAAGGCTATCTGCGCAGCCTGTTCAATAGACGGCGACGCGCCTGCCGTTGCGGATGTAGACGCCCTTCGGGAGCACTGAGGACGCAGAGGAGACAGAGGGCACAGAGAGGGGGCGACCACTGAGGTCGTACCAACGGCCATTTCTCATTCTCTCATTTTCTCCATTTCTTGCTCCGTCCTTCTCCGCAAGCGCAGGGCGATTACTCATTCTCTCATTTTCTCCATCCCTCATTCTCTCAATCCCGTCGCCCTGGCTGGGTGCCGACAGGGGGAAGAGCAACCACTGGCGATGGGTGGGCGTCGTGTTGGAGGCTTCGTCGTACTGCCAGATGCCCACGGTGGTGCCTGCCGACGAGGAGGCATTGGAGAGGTCGAGACCGTGGGAACGTCCGCGGCTGGCCAAAATCTTGAAGTGGGGATAGTCGACCTCGTCGATGTAGAAGTTCTGTTCGCTGGCCTTTGTCGTCTGCACGGTGAGCGACGAGGAACCGCTGGCACGGTGGGCCGTCAGGCGCAGGCCCAGGCCGTTCTGCAGGCTGTAGGTGCCATTGCCCTCGTCGGAGAGCGTCCAGCGCTGGGCATCGCCGTAGTTGATGTCCTGAAGGGTGACCTTGGCTGTGGCCGAGGTGGCCGTGACGGCGCGGTTGGACTCCTGACGCGCAATGATGAGGTACTGGCGCCCGTCTGCCAGCAGGTCGGCGGGCTCCATGGCGGCCGAACGGATGGGGATGACGAGTGTGGTGATGCTCTGCGCCGGCATGGCGACAGTCAGCACATTGCCGTCCACCCGGACGCTGGAAATGGCGCCTGACAGGTTCTCGCCGGCCGAGGTGCGATAGACCTTCATGCGGCTGCGCACGGGCTGCTCGTCGAAGAGAGAGAGGTCGACGTAGTGCGTGGCCTTAGAACCTTCGTTGAGCAGCACGAGGACCAGGGTGTCGCGCTCGGCATTGACGGCGGCCAGCGACTGCGGGCAGGGCGACGTGACGATGTCGTAGCCCCCCTTGATGAAGCGCGAACACTGTTGGCGGACGTAGTAGTTCTTCACCTTCTGGTAGGTCTGGTCGGCGAAGCTGCCGCGTATGGTGCACCACTGGTCGTTGGCCTCCTCCATATATTGCCAGTCGATCCATGCCTCGGGCTGTATGTAGCGCATGTCGTCGAACAGTTTCTGCGCCAGGCTCAGGTTGCCGCCGATGCCGCTGCCTCCCGCTCCCACTTCGCTCATCCAGTAGGGCTTGCCTGTCTGGTGGGCCAGTTGGCAGAAGCGTGCGCGGTCGACGTTGTTGCCGGAGTAGGTGTGGGTGTTCCACTGCCCCACCAGTTGGTCGACGCCTGCCGAGATGTAGCGCTTCACGCCCTCTACGGCCAGTCCGACGTTGGTCTCGTCGGCTGCCGAGATGACGGTGTTCAGTCCCGACTGGGCCAGGATGGGAGCCAGCACGCGGATGAACTTGATCTGCGACTCATAGTCGAAGTGGCATCCCTCCTGTGGCCCGTTGGCAAACCAGAAGTTGGTAACCGACTCGTTGAAGGGCTCCAGGGTCTTGAATTCGATGCCGTATTCCTCTTTATAATGTTTGCACACATCCACCAGGTAGTGGGCGAACTCCTCGTAGTATTCGGGGCGCAGGTTGTCCTTGCCGCCGTCGGCATTGCCGCTGCAGCAACCGCTGTAGGTCATGTACCAGGGGCACGAGTTGCTGAAGGCCTCGAAGACGGCATCGGGGCGTTTCTCCTTGATTTTGAGCATTATCTTGCGCTGGGCGGCATCGCGGTCCCAGTGATAGACGTCGTTGGTGGAGTCCTTGAATCCCTCCATCTCGGCCCTCAGTCCCTTGCCTCGGCCCATGTGGTGGAGGTCGCAGTTGCGGTTCTCGGGGTCGTCGCCGCCACCGATGTTGTAGCGGAAGTGGCTGTAGTTGAGCCCCGTGGGGCTGACCAGCCAGGTGACAATCTCGTCAATCTTCTTATCCGGCCACTTGCCGCACTGGGCCGCCCACCAGCAGAGCGATACGCCCCAGCCGTCGAAGTGCTGGCGCACGATGAGCGGGTTGACCATGTAGCGCAGCGTGTCGGCAGGCGGAGTCTCGTTGACGCGGTCGCTCAGGTACCATTGGTGCTTGATGTCCGAACCGTTCTTGTCCGAGAAGACCTTGGCGTGGGCATCGTTGCTGTCGGTGCCCAGATACTTGCCATTCGACTTGCAGCGCAGTTTCACGAACTGGCTGGAGGCCTGTTCGATGGAGAACTTGGCCTCGTCGAGCGTGGCATCGCTGACGAAGGTGGTGTTCCACGGGCTGGCAATGGCCAGGAACTGGTCGCCATCGGTGGTCTGTATGTTGTAGTAGCCCTGCCCGTCGGGTATGATGGTCATCTGTTGCGGGTTGCTCTTCGTGGGCGCTTCTATCCATCCGCCTCCGTCGGAGCCTCGCTCCAGATGGTTGCCGCTGCTGTGCATCACGAACACCTTGGTAGGCTCTGAGAAACTGGTCTGGCCCCATGCCACGAGGCTGACAAGACATAAAATCACGGTAAGGCAGAGCGTTCTTTTCATTGTCGTAAAAATTAGTTTGTGCAAAATTACGAAAAAAACAAGGGCAAAGCAAAAAATAGCCTCTTTTTCTTTTCGTCGCATCAAATCGACACGTGAGTCTCGTCGAGTCGACACGTGAGTCGCATCGAGTCGACACGTGGGCTGAGGCTGATCGACGCGTCGATCGAACCTAAGCGACGCGTCGATTGACCTCGTCCCATACGTGGGACAAGCCGAAGGTTCACCAATCTCCCGGCATAGGTTCACCAATCTCTCGGCATAGGTTCACCAATGTTTCGCTTGCAGAAAACATCGCTTTTGCAACCGAGTTGAGGCAAAATCGGCCCCGAATCAGCCGATTTGCAGCCCATTTTTCAGCAAATCGGCTGTACGATAACAATCTATGACAAAGACGGTTAAGCACCCTAATCAGCCCATTCAGCCGATTTTTGCGTTATTTAAAATTCGATTATAGAAGCGATAACACAAGGTTGTGTCACACAAATTTGTGTCACACAATTTTGTGTTACGCTAAAATATATGTATCTTTGCACAGAAAAGAACTGAACCATGAAAAGACTGTACGGAACACTGGTGGCGGCTATCTGGCTGTCGGCCACCACAGCCTGGGGAACCATCCAAGACGGAGACACGCCCCGAAAGGCAGGGGAACTGAAGAAATATCCCATAGACCTCTACGAAGAGCCTACGGTGGAGGAAGTTGCACCTACCGCCGAGTGGGAGAGCCTGACCGATGGGCTCCACTGTTCGTGGGCCAACCGCAACGAGCACTACAGACGGCATCGCGTGCCGGACCTGACGGAGACCGACACGACGACCATCAGTGCCTGGAGAGGCGAAAGGGCGAATGTGGAGGCCGTGCTCTACAGCCGGACGGACCAGGGACGGCTCTCCGTGCGCATGACGCCGCTGAAGCGGAATGGCAAGGGCGTGAGCTGGAGGTGTGCCAAGGCGCGCTACCTCAACTATGTCATTACGGACGACGGACGCGGATGCGGCAACCACGACTTCGGACTGCGGCCGTGGCTGGTGCCGGACGTAATCGACCAGGACAGGCCCAAGGCGGTGCGTGCCTGCGAGACGCGCCCCGTATGGTGCTCCATAGAGGTACAGCGCGACATGGCGCCGGGCGTGTACACCAGCAAGTTGGAGGTGGTGGACGAACGCGGAAGGGTGGTGAAGTCGCTGACGCTGAACGTGAAGGTGAATGCCCACCGATTGCCTGAAGGGAAGGGCCGGAAGTTCCACCTCGACCTCTGGCAGCAACCCTACTCCGTCAGCCGATACTACGGAGCGGAACGCTGGAGCCGGAAACACATAAAGGCACTGCGCCCATACCTGAAGGCGCTGGGCGAGGCCGGGCAGAGCGTGGTGACGACCATCCTGTTCTACGAGCCCTGGGGGGAGCAGTCGCACGACAAGTTCTCGCCCATGGTGCAGACCACCCGCAAGAGCGACGGCACATGGCAGTTCGACTTCAGCATCTTCGACAAATACGTGCGGCTGTGTGCAGAGTATGGCATAGACCGACAAATCAACTGCTACTCGATGGTGACCTGGGACATGAAGTTCCGCTACTTCGACGAGGCTTCGGGACGCGACATCGACTGGGACCTGACCGTGGGGAGCGACGACTACAAAATGCTGTGGAACAATTTCCTCCGTGCCTTCCGCACCCATCTGGAGCAGCGGGGATGGTTTGAGAAGACGTGCATCGCCATGGACGAGCGCCGCGAGGCACAGATGCTGGCGGCCTACGAAATCATCAAGGCCAACGGCTTCAAGATGGCCCTGGCCGGCAACTACCACCCATCGCTGAACGACAAACTCTACGACTACTGCGTGGCCCTGGCTCAGGGCCGGAAGTTCACCGAGGCAGAGCGCGAGTACCGGAGGGCAAACCACCTGGTGACCACCGTCTACACCTGCTGCACGGAGAGCGAACCGAACATCTTCTCCAACTCGCTGCCAGCCGAGGCGGCCTTCCTGCCCATCCACATCGCTGCAAACGGACTGGACGGCTACCTGCACTGGTCGTGGATCAACTGGGACGAGCATCCGCTCACGGACACCCGATTCCGCAAGTTCGGCGCCGGAGACACGTATTGCTACTATCCCGGCAACCGCTCCTCGGTGCGCTTCGAGCGTCTCGTGGAGGGCATACAACAGTTTGAGAAAATACAAATGCTGCGACAGGAGAAGGCCGATGACCAGGAATGGCTGCAGACCCTTGACCGGCTGCTTGAGGACTGCCGCAGCCACGTGGTGGCAGGCACCGAGTGTGCCGCCAAGGTGGACCGGCTGGAGCAATTCCTCAACGCGGAATGACGCCTACCGTCATAATCAGCCTTGCTGCTTGAAGGTCTCCTGAAAAGCTTTCAGCACGGATACGACCTCTGAGGGGTCGTCTGTGAGTGTCAGGTAGAGGTTCTTGTATCGACCGTTTTCCTCCATGTGGCGCATCATCGGATAGACGGGGACATCGTCCGTCCAGAACTTCTTGCCCATGAATATCATCGGGCTGGCGAATCCGAAGGAGAGATAGTGGTCCTGCACGGCGTTTTGGAAGATTTCCTGCAGGGTGCCCGCACTGCCGGGGGTGTAAACAACGCCGCCGAAGGCTATGGTCAGTATGGTATCCTCGCGGACGCTGTTCACAAAGTATTTGGCTATGTGAGTGGCGAAGGGCGTGGAGGGTTCGTGACCATAGAGATAGGTGGGGATGCCCAGACTGACGTACTGGGTCTGCGGAAAGCGGCGCCTGACCTCGAGTGCCGACGACAGCCAACGATGCTCCTTGAACGAAGCGGCTGCGGAGGCGAGCATGCGGATGGCCTCATGCGCCTCTTCGTCGGTGCGACCTGCCATCCATGCGCCCAGATGCGTGGCTTCCATTGCTCCCGGACCGCCACCGCTGACCATGTAGAAGCCCTCTTCGGTGAGCCGTTTGCTCAGCATGGTCACCGTGGTGAACATGGGGTCGGTGCGCAGTATGGCATGGCCGCCCATGATGCCGATGCAGCGCTTCGGGTCGTGGGTCTTCAGAAATTCGACTACGGCCAGGTGGATGTCGGTGTCGTGCATGGAACGGGCCACGGTCTCCTTCACCTCGACAGGTATCTTGCCCTTGGACACGAAGTGCTGATATACGCGACCATCGTAGCAGTTGGCAAGCGACTCCCTATCCTGGGCCTCATCGTCGGAAGGTTCGTAGCCGCGGTAGAGTTCCTCTGCCGTATAGAGCCGCCCGTGGCGGAGCACATCATAGGGAACAGCCCTCAGCCATTCGCCCAGGCCGATAACGTTCTCAAAGTCAATATTGGATATCATGGTATTAGCGAGTTAGACTGTTGGCGTCAGTCGGGATTATACCCGTACATGCGCAGCGAGCGGTCGTTGTTGCGCCAGTCCTTGTCGACCTTGACAAAGACTTCCAGGTAGATGCTCTTGCCGAAGAACTTCTCCAGACTCTTGCGAGCCTCGGTGCTGACACGTTTCAGGGCCACGCCCTGGTGGCCGATGATGATGCCTTTCTGGCTGTCGCGCTCGACATAGATGACGCAGGAGATGTGGATGTTGCGGTCGGTCTCCTTGAACGACTCCACGACGACCTCGCAGGCATAGGGAATCTCCTTGTCGTAGTAGAGAAGAATCTTCTCGCGCATGATTTCGGTGACAAAGAAGCGGGCAGGTTTGTCGGTCCACTGGTCTTTGTCGAAGTAGGCGGGATGGTCGGGCAGGAGTTCCTTGATGCGCTGCAGGACGTTGTCGACATTGAAGCGATGGAGGGCCGAGATGGGAAATATCTCGGCCTGGGGAAGGGCCTCATGCCAGAGGGCGAACTTCTGTTCGAGTTCGCCCTGGTTGCTGAGGTCTATCTTGTTGATGAGCACCAAGATGGGCACCTTCAGGCGGGACACCTTCTCGAGGAATTCCTGATTCTTGTCGGGTGTCTCCACCATGTCGGTGACGTAGAGCAGTACGTCGGCATCCACCAAGGCACTCTCCGAAAACTGGAGCATCTGCTCCTGCAACTTATAGTTGGGCTTGAGCACCCCGGGGGTGTCGGAGAAGCAGATTTGCATCTCCGGCGTGTTGAGTATGCCCATGATGCGGTGGCGCGTGGTCTGTGCCTTGAAGGTGGCAATGGAGATGCGTTCGCCGACCAGCAGATTCATGAGCGTGCTCTTCCCGACGTTGGGATTGCCCACGATGTTAACAAAGCCCGATTTGTGCATGGCAGAGGGGTTTTCGGATTTCTCGTTTTATACGGATTATTCTGATTTCTCAGACTTTCTGAGCTGATACCACTCTTCGCGGGTCATCTCGCCCTCCTTGTAGAACTGGGCGGGCGACTTGGCTGCTTCGGGTGCGCCGTCGTAGTTCCAGATGAGATACGAAGCACCCCACGAGAAGCCTGCTCCGAAGGCGGTGAAGACAATCTTGTCGCCCTTCTTCAACTGGGGTTCGTACTCCCAGAGGCAAAGGGGCAGCGTACCGCTGGAGGTGTTGCCCATGTGGTCGATGTTGATCATCACATGGTCTTCGCTCAGGCCCACACGGCGTGCCACAGCTGACTCGATGCGCACGTTGGCCTGATGAGGTACGAGCCAGGTGACATCGGCTGCGGTGAGGTTGTTGCGCTTCATGATGGTCTCCACGGCATCCGACATCTTGGTAACGGCATGCTTGAAGACGGCGCGACCCTCCTGATAGACATAGTGCTCGCGGTTGTCGACGGTCTCGTGGGTAGGCATCTTCGCCGAACCGCCAGCCTTCATGTGCAAGTGGTCGAAGTCGGCCTCTACGTGGTAGACGCCATCCAGCAGGCCCACCTCCTCGGTGGTGGCCTCAAGCATCACGCAGGCAGCACCGTCGGCAAAGATGGGACAGGTGTTGCGGTCCTGATAGTTGGTCATGCTGGACATGTGTTCGCCTGCCACCACGATGATGCGCTTGTAGCGGCCCGAACGGATGAAGTTGGCACCGGTCTCCAGGGCAAAGAGGAAGCCCGCACAGGCTGCCTCCATGTCGAAGCCGAAGGCATTGCGGAAACCTAACTTCCCGATGAGCACGGAGGCGGTGGAGGGAAAATGGTAGTCGGGGGTGGTGGTGGCGCATACGAGAGCCTCGATGGAATCGGGATCGACGGCCGTCTTCTGCATCAACTGCCGCAAGGCACGTGTCATCAGGTAACTGGTGCCTGTCCCCTGCTCGGGGCGCAGGATGTGGCGCGTCTTGACGCCAATGCGCTCCATGATCCACTCGTCGCTGGTGTCAACGATACGCGACATCTCCTCATTGTCAAGAATATAGTCGGGCACGTAACCACCGACACCGGTGATTACAGCATTTATCTTTTCCATATCTTTAATATTCCGAAAATGAGAAAATGAGAGAATGAGAAGTGGGAATACCCTTGTTTCTCATTTTCTCATTTCCTCATTTCCTAAATTACTCAATTACGCTTCTTGTTCGATTGCGACCTTGCCGCGATAGTATCCGCAGGCGGGACATACAGTGTGATAGATGTAGTACTCACCGCAGTTGGGGCATACGGCCAGCGTGGGAGCTACAGCTCCGTCATGTGTTCTTCTTTTGAGAGTCCGGGTCTTGGACTGTCTTCTTTTTGGATGTGCCATTTCTATTTATTATTTAACGATTTATCAATTTCTGTTCAACTCCGATTTACGATATTTCACGCTGAATCGAGGCGCATTGCACCTTTTCGGACTGCAAAGGTACAACAATTAATTAGAAAATAAAAATTAAAGAATGAAAAATATTATATTTCGATGCAATTTTATGTTTTTTTAAGTTCTATTCGGAAGGTCGTGCCACGTCCCAGTTCGGAGTTTTTGACAAAGATGCGACCGCCGTGATACTCCTCCACGATGCGCTTGGCCAGGGAGAGACCGAGGCCCCAGCCGCGGCTCTTCGTGGTGAAACCAGGCATGAAGACGTCCTTGAACTTGTTGCGGGGGATGCCCTTGCCCGTATCGGAGACCTCCACCGAGAAGCAGTCGCCCTCGTCGCGAGCCGTCAGCGTGATGCTGCCCTGCCCTTCCATGGCGTCGATGGCATTCTTGCAGAGGTTCTCGACGACCCACTCGAACAGCGGTGCCGACATCTTCACGATGAGCGGATGGTCGGGCATGTCGACGGAGAGGTGCACCTTGTTCGAGGCACGGCGACCGATGTATTCGAGTACGTTCTGCACGACATCATTCAGATTCTCCGGCTTGGGCTCGGGCAGCGAACCTATCTTGGAGAAACGTTCGGCTATGCGCTGCAGCCGTCGTACATCCTTGTCCATCTCGGGGATGAGTTCGTCGTCGGGATAGGTTTCCCGCAAGACCTCCACCCAGGCCATCAGGCTGCTGATGGGGGTACCCAACTGATGAGCCGTCTCCTTGGACAGGCCCACCCAGACCTTGTTCTGCTCGGCCCGCTTGCTGCTCAGTATGGCAAAGATGGCCACGACAACGAAGATGAGCACCACGCCCAACTGAACGTAGGGATAATAGGCCAAACGACGGAGCATAAGGCTCTCGCCGAAGCAGACCTCCATGTAGTCGCCGGGGCTGTCGAGATTGATGGGTATGTAGTTGCCGCTCTGCTTCATCGAACGGGCGCGGCGCATGATGTACTCGAGCGAGTCGGCAGCCGTCTTGCCTCGCACCTCCAGGTTGCGGTAGTCCTGAACCTGCCCTTTGTCGTCGACTACGACTACGGGAATGTTCTCGTTGCTGCCGATGACTTTCAGCACCAGGGCCAGGTCGGTACTCTCATCGGCCTTGTTGAGCGAGTTCATGGCCTCGGCCCACACCTCCACATTGTTGCGCTCCTCCTCGAGCAGGTCGCGCACCAGGAAGTTGGATACTGCCAACGAGGCCACGGCAATGACCACGGCAGCCAACACAAGCAGGATTTTCACCTGCCTAACTCTGTCAGTCCATACCATATTATATATATTTAACGTGCAGAAGGTTGAATTATTGCACAAAAATTCGTACTTTTGCCGTCATGAAACATTATTGGATAATACTTTTAGCCCTGATTGCGACCTCTTGCAAGAAGGATGAACCAGAACCCGACCCAACGATGAAGCGCGTGGTGGTGGTATATATAGTAGCCGAAAACAACCTGTCTTCCTTTTCAGCAAGCGACCTGTACGAGATGCGGCAAGGAATGAAAAACATTCCCGACAGTTGCCAACTGGTGGTGTACTACGACAATGCCAGCACCAATCAGATGCCGCAGATTCTCACCCTGGACAGCAAACAGGGCGAAAAGGTGCTGTACCAGTATCGCAACGACCCCATCAGCACGGACAGCGCCGCCATGCAGCAGACGCTGGGCATCATTCGGCAGAAGTGCCCGGCCCGTAGCTACGGACTGGTGCTGTGGTCGCATGCCAGTGGATGGATTCCGCCGCAGCCACGTAAGACCTTCGGCGTCGACAATGGGAAAAACCTATCGGCAGGCTCGGCATCGGCCATTGGAACCGAAATGGAGATATCTACACTGGCCAACGTGCTGAAGAAAAGCGGAATGCAATGGGACTACATCTTCTCCGATGCTTGCTTCATGCAGGGCATAGAGGTGGCCTACGAACTTCGCGATGCCGTCGAGTGGTGCATCGGTTCGCCTGCCGAGATTCCTGGCGACGGGGCTCCGTACACCGAAATCATGGCCGACCTCTTCCGGGAGCCCGACGAGGTGTGGCACATTGCCGAGAACTACTACAAGCACTATATCCACGGTTCGGGAGTGGTGATTTCGGCCATCAAGACAGACGAACTGGAAGCACTGGCCGATGCCACGGCCCCACTGCTGAAAAACATGCCCGACTATCCCTCCACCACCGATGTGCAGCGATACAATCCGTCCAACACCCAATGGAAGCCCTACTACTTCGACATGAGCAGTGCCATGTACCAATGGTGTACGGAGGCGGACTACCAGACTTGGCGACAAGCGTTGGAACGTGCCGTCCCCTATCGCTATGCCACCGACTTTTGGCTTTCCGCCATGCCCGGGTATGCCGTCTATCCCGATGTGGAGGACCCTGAGCACATCGCAGTCGTGTCGATGTACATTCCCGTCGCAGGGCATGCCATGAACGAATACTACGAGGGCACTGCGTGGTGGAAGAGAATGAGAAATTGAGAAAATGAGAAAATGAGAAAATGAGAGAATGAGAAAGATCATGGCACATAGACGATATTTTGGAAAGTGGCTGCCGCAGCCACTTAACCATCTCATTTTCTCATTTTCTCATTCTCTCATTTTCTCATTTTCTCATTTTCTTTTTCATTCTCTCATTTTCTTTTTCATTCTCTCATTTTCTCATTCTCTTTATGCTCAGGACCAATTTGCACGGCATGCCCCCACCGTACGCCGACTGACGCACATCGACACCGTAGCTACCCACTTCGTGCTCCCCATCAGCGAGACACAACAGGCTTCGGTAAGCGGTTTGGCTACGATAAACACACTCATCGAAGAGGCCTTTTCGCACATAGGCAAACGCTACCGCAGCGGCGGAAAGGGCCCATCGGCATTCGACTGCTCGGGCTTCACGGGGTACGTCTTCAAGAAATTCAACTACATCATCGGTGCTTCGTCACGCGACCAGTATGTCCGAAACAAACCCATTAAACGAAGTGAGATGCGGCGGGGCGACCTGGTATTCTTCACCAGTCCCCGTTCGGGCAAGAACGTAGGGCACGTGGGCATCGTGGTGGACGTGAGCAACAACGGTGAGAGTTTCACCTTCATCCATGCCAGTACAAACGAGGGCATAAAAGTCAGCCGGTCGTCCGACGGCTTCTATGCCCGCAGATATGTAGGTGTGAGGAGAGTCCTCTGAGGGAGGAGATGGCTCAGAGCCCTTGTTCCTCCAGTTTGTCCTTTATCTTCATCAGGGTCTCCATGTAACCGGAGAAGGTCACGCTGGGTTTGTTCTGTTGCAAGGTCAGCATCAGACTCTTCACCGTATTGGGGAGATTGGAAGTAGATGTCGATTCACTAATCTGCAGCGACTGCGGCAGACGGTCCATGCGTTCCTCGAACCAACGCAACTGCTCGTCGCGGAAGGCCTCGGTATAGTTTGCTTTGTATGTTCTCATTATGATATCGGATTACTCGGATTATTCGGAATACTCTGAATTATCTGATTACTCAAAAGTCCCAGCTGACACCGGCCATCAGCGAAGCATGAGGCATAGGGTAGCCCTGGATGACCTCGTAGTTGCGATAGCCCAAGAGCGTCTCGCCACGCAGCCAGAGGCTCAGCCCCTTCCAGACACGATGGTTGACAGAGGCTGACAGCAGACAGAAGTCCTCCTTCTGCTCGTTGGCTCCGACCTGCGTGTACAGGCCAGCTACGTATTGCACACCGGCCTGGGCCGACCAGCGTTCTTCGCGATAGTGGGCACCCAGGTAGCCCTTGTACGTCGGGGCGGAGAGGACGGGCACGTCCATGTGCAGATAGGAATGGTTGGTGGCGAGGCTCCAATGGCTGCAGATGTGATAGTCCAACTGCGCCTCCACGCCCACGTTCTCCACGTCACCCACGTTGGCGTTGACGCGGGCGCCGTTCACCATCGCCGGCTGTATGATGTCCCAGCCCTTCATGTAGAAGACGTTCACGCCGTACGACAGTCGTCCGGCCATCACCCAGTGCTTCCACGAGAGTTCGTAGTTCATCAGGCGCTCGGGGCCGAGGTCCGTGGTGGAGACAGGGTAGAGATAGAGTTCGCGCATCGTGGGGTTGCGGAAGCCCTTTGAGACGGACGCCTTCAGTTCGCCGTCCTTCATGGGTTTGAAGAGCAGCGCGCCCTGGGGCACCAGTTCCGTGCCGGCAATGGAGTGATGGTCGACGCGCAGGGTGGCGTCCACGGTCAGCCAGTCGGTGGCCTTCTGGCGGAAGTCGACGTAAGCGGCCACCTCGTTGCGGTGGCTTGTGCCGCTGGCCTTCGGTGTGGGGATGGTGATTTCGTTGCCCGTCTGTTTATCCGTATAATAGGCGTGGCCATAGATGTGCTGATAGTCCAGGCCGAAGGTCGTGTTGTTGCCCCGGAAGAAGCCGAACGTCTGCCAGGCCGACACGCCAGCCACGTTGTCGCGACTGCGGAAGTAGCGGGTAGAGGGGGCGTTCACGGGGTCGGCCGTGCCGTCGTCTATCTTGTGCTTACCGAAGTTTGTGTAGAAACTGATGGCACCATGCGTGGATATCGGCCAACGCCCCCTCAGGAGGGAACGCACGGGGCGCGCACCATAGTTGTTGTGCAGCGTCAGGTTGGCCGCACCGCGCACAATCCACTGCTCGTTGTCCGTCATGGGCTGGTTCACCGTTCCGGGCAGTTGGGTGTAGAAGTAGTTAACGTCGGCCATCGCCGAGGCGCGCCAGTGACGGTTGAAGCGGTAGCCCAACTTGGCCATTCCGCCCGCCTGCTGGAAGCCCATATTGGGACGATGGTTGTCGGAACGATTGTATTGGGCACTGACAGTGCTGGAGAAACGGCCGTTGTTCACCTGATTGGTTGCCTCGGCCTGCACGGTGCCGTAGCTGCCTGCGCCCACAGTGACGTTGGAAGCCACCTTTCGTGGGAAGAGCTGAGTTGCCTGACGGGTGACAATATTCAGGACGCCGCCCATGGCATTGTTGCCGTAAAGCGCCGAGGCGGGGCCACGCAACACGGAGACGCTCTCTATGGCATGGCTCTGCAGGAAGTCGGCCACGGAATGACCATAGATGCCGCTATACTGGGGTTCGCCATCGATGCAGACAAGCATCTGACCCACCCCGCTGCTCAATCCGCGCACCACGATGCCACCGGCACCACCGGAATTGACGCCGTAGCCCATCATGCCACGGGCCGGAACGAAAAGGCCGGGCACCAGGCGGTTGAGCGTGAGCATGACGGAGGGCTGATGCTCCGCGGTCAGCGTCTCGTGCCACAGATGTGTCACGCTCTGGGGGAGGTTGTGCATCTCCTCGCTCGTATGGCGGTCGTCGACAACGACCTCGCGCAATCTCACCGTGTCCATTACCTCCGTGGCCGATGCACTCGCGGCCAGGAACAGACATATCAAAAGAAAAGTATTTCGCATATTATCAGAATTTTACCCTTAACAAGACACAAAGATACAAAAAAAGTTTAACATAGGATGTAGCATCGCCTAAGAAAAGTTTCATCGACGTATGGATGGGCCTCGTCCCATGCATGGGACAGCCCAGTCCCACGTATGGGACGGACGTGTCCCATACGTGGGACGAGGCCATGCGACACTACGCATGCGCGCGTATCGCACATTGTGCGAAATAAAATTAAGGTAGAAACTTTGAAAATACCCTGCTTTTTATTAACTTTGCACGGATAATTATTAAATTGGCGTAATATGTTATTTGACAAACAGACCTATATGGAGCGCCGCCGCACACTGCGCGAGCGCATCGGCAGTGGACTGATACTGCTCATGGGCAACAACGACTCGCCCGTCAACTACCCGGCTAACGGATACAAGTTCCGCCAGGATTCGTCGTTTCTCTATTACTTCGGACTTCACCGCGACGGACTGGTTGGCGTCATCGACGCCGATGAGGGCCAGGAGTGGCTCATCGGAAACGACATCGACATCGAGGACATCGTGTGGTTCGGACAGGTGGACTCCGTGGCCGACATGGCCCGACAGGCGGGAGTAGCACAGAGCGCACCGATGAAGGAACTGCAGGTGCTGGTGGACAAGGCCCGGAAGCAGGGACGCAAGATCCACTTCCTCCCACCCTACCGCCACGACCTGATGATACAACTGATGGACCTCACGGGCATCCATCCCTCGCGCCAACGCGAAGAGGCCTCGGTGGAACTCATCAAGGCTGTCATCGACCAACGTGCCGTGAAGTCGGCAGCCGAGGTGGAAGAGATAGAACGCGCCTGCGCCATAGGCTACGAAATGCATACGACGGCCATGCGCATGTGCCGACCGGGCGTGACGGAACAGGAGATTGCCGGCCGCATATCGGGCATAGCATCGTCGAAGGGCTGCATCGTCTCGTTCCCCAGCATCCTGTCGATGCACGGCGAAATCATGCACGGCTATCCCTCACCCGCCCCTCTGGAGGCCGGCAGGCTGATGCTGTGCGACTGCGGTGCGGAGACGAACGAGAACTATTGCTCGGACAACACACGCACGACACCCATCAGCGGACACTTCGACCAACGGCAACGCGAGATATACCAAATCGTGGTAGACTGCCACGACCATGCCCTGAAGCTGGCGGCCCCGGGTGTGAAATGGTGGGACGTGCACTTCGGCGTTGCCCGTCTGATGACGGAGCGGCTGAAGGACCTGGGACTGATGAAGGGCGACACGGAAGAGGCCGTACAGGCTGGTGCACACGCCATGTTCTTCCCCCACGGACTGGGACACATGATGGGCATGGACGTGCATGACATGGAAGGACTGGGACAGACGTATGTCGGATTCGACGACGAGGTGCGCCCCAACCTGGAACAGTTCGGCACCAACTGCCTGCGCTGCGGCCGACGCCTGCAGGAGGGCTGGGTGATGACCGACGAACCGGGCATCTACTTCATCCCCGCACTCATCGACGACTGGCGTTCGAAAGGCCACTGCAAGGACTTCCTCTGCTTCGACAAGATAGAGACGTACAAGGACTTCGGAGGCATACGCCTGGAGGACGACATACTCATCACCAAGGACGGATGCCGCATGCTGGGCAAGCAGATTATCCCCTACAAGTTGGAGGACGTAGAAGAATTCATCAACAATTAATAATAACTACAATGAGAAAGTTTCTTACCATCGCGCTGGTGGCAATGATTGCCCTGGGCGCTCAGGCTGCAAAGAAGAAGGCAGCAGCCAAACCATCGAACAAACCCGTGTTCACCACCATCAAGTCGAACCCCATCACCAGCATGAAGGACCAGAACCGCAGCGGTACGTGCTGGGACTATTCGACGCTGTCGTACTTTGAGTCGGAAGTGCTGAAGGCAACAGGCAAGACGGTGGACCTCTGCGAATCGTTCGTTGCCAACAAGACGTACATGGAACGCGCCATACAGGTGGTTCGTTTCCACGGCGACTGCCAGTTTGCACAGGGTGGCTCGGCCGAGGACGTGCTGCACACGCTGAAGACCCACGGCATCTGCCCCGAGGGCGCCATGCCCTTCCCCGGCTCGCTGTACGGCGACTCGCTGAACAACTTCAATGAGTTCTTCTCCATCCTGGAGCCCTATGTAGCCGCAGTGGCTAAGAGCTCGGCCAAGAAAATCTCCAACCAGTGGAAGGTGGGATTCCAGGGCATACTGGATGCCTACCTGGGCAAGTGCCCCGAGGAATTCACCTATGAGGGCAAGAAATATACCCCGAAGTCGTTCATGCAGAGCCTCGGACTGAATCTCGACGACTACGTGAGCATCACCAGCTATACACACCACCCCTTCTACACGGGCTTTGCTGTAGAAGTGCAGGACAACTGGCGCTTCCCCCTCAGCTACAACGTTCCCATGGACGAGATGATGCGCATCATCGACAATGCTATCAACGAGGGCTACACCGTAGCTTGGGGCGGCGACGTATCTGAGGATGGTTTCACACGCCAGGGCCTGGCCTATGCCATCGACACGAAGGCCACAGAGAGCCTGGCCGGAAGCGACATGGCCAAGTGGCTGAAGATGACGGCTGACAAGAAAAAGAGCCTTATCGACTCGCTGGGCTGCAAGGTGCCTGAGATCGTACCCACCCAGGAGATGCGCCAGGAGCGCTTCGACAACTGGCAGCTGACCGACGACCACGGCATGCAGATCTATGGCCTGGCCAAGGACCAGAACGGCAAAGAATACTACATGGTCAAGAACTCGTGGGGCGAGACGGGTGACTTCAAGGGCACTTGGTACATGACCAAGGCTTTCATCGCCGCCAATACGATGGACTACCTGATTAATAAAAAGGCCATTCCCGCAGACATCCGCAAGAAACTGGGCATCTAAGGAGAGAACATGAACTACAGATGGAATTTTGTTTCCTTCACACCCGAACAGGAGGAAACAGTGAAAGCGCTGGCCACCGGCCTGAACATCAGCCCAGTGCTGTGCAGGTTGCTGGTGAACCGAGGCATCACGGATGTCTTGGAGGCACGTCGCTTCTTCCATCCCCAACTCAACGAACTGCTCGACCCCTTCTTGTTCCGCGACATGGACAAAGCCGTGGAACGGCTGAACCAAGCTCTGGCCCGCAAGGAGCGCATACTGGTGTATGGCGACTACGACGTAGACGGATGTACGGCCGTGGCACTGGTGTACAAGTTTCTGCAGCAATACTACTCGAATATCGACTACTACATACCCGACCGCTACGAGGAAGGGTATGGAGTGTCGATACAGGGCATTGACTATGCCTACGACACAGGCGTGAAACTGGTCATCGTGCTCGACTGTGGCATCAAGGCTATAGAAACTATCGGCTATGCCAAACAGAAGGGAATCGACTTCATCATCTGCGACCACCACGTGCCCGACGACGAACTGCCGCCGGCTGTGGCCATACTGAATGCCAAACGGGTCGACGCAACGTACCCATACCAGGATTTGTCGGGCTGCGGCGTAGGATTCAAGTTTATGCAGGCCTTTGCACAAAGCAACGGCATCGAGTTCTCCAAACTCGTCCCCCTACTCGACCTTTGCGCCGTCAGCATCGCTTCGGACATCGTGCCCATCATGGGCGAGAACCGTATTCTGGCCTACCACGGACTTCGGCAACTGAATGCCAGCCCGAGCGTGGGCATGAAGGCTCTGATGGACATCTGCGGACTGACAAACAAGGAAATCACGATGAGCGACATCATATTCAAACTGGGGCCGCGCATCAATGCTTCGGGACGTGTGCAGAACGGCAGAGAAACCGTAACGCTACTCGTGGAAAAGGACGAGAAGGTGGCACGCATGCAGGCCAACCTCATCAACCACTACAACGACCAACGCAAAGACTTGGACAAGAGCATGACAGAGGAGGCCAACCACATCGTGGAAAGCCTGGACCACAGTCACGAGAACAAGTCCATCGTCATCTACAATCCAGAGTGGCACAAAGGTGTCATAGGCATTGTGGCATCCCGACTGACGGAAATCTACTGCCGCCCCTCCGTGGTACTGACCCGAAGCGACGACTTCGCTACGGGTTCGGCCCGCTCTGTAGGCGGTTTCGATGTCTACAAGGCTGTGGAGAGTTGCCGTGACCTGCTGGAGAACTTCGGCGGCCACACCTATGCCGCCGGACTGACCATGAAGGTGGAACACGTAGAAGAATTCAAAAGGAGATTCGAACAGTACGTTGATGAGAACCTGGACCCCGAACTGACACTGGCACAGGTGGACATTGAGGCCACCATCGACTTCCGCGACATCACACACCGGTTCTTCACCGACCTGAAGCGCTTCAATCCTTTCGGACCTGAAAATCCACGTCCCATATTCTGCACACGCCAGGTCTACGACTATGGTACAAGCAAGGTGGTGGGACGCGAACAGGAACACATCAAACTGGAACTGGTAGACGGGAAGAGCGCCAACGTCATGAACGGTATTGCCTTCGGACAAAGCAGTCAGGCACGATACATAAAGACAAAACAGTCGTTCGACATCGTATATGCCATCGAAGAGAATACCCACAAGCGGGGCGAGGTGCAACTGCAGATTGAGGACATTCGTCCAATGGGAAGGGAGAACTCAACCAATTGACAAATTGATAATGGATAATGTACAATGACGGATGGACAATAGATAATGGATACGAAACTGGTGCTGACAACACACCAACCAATACGCCATTGTCCATTACCCATTATCAATCTATACTTAAAAATGTCTGGGGATACGATAGTTTCCGAGGTATACAGCAAGATATCATACTAAGCATCGGCCAAGGACACGACACCTTGGGACTGATGCCCACGGGTGGAGGCAAGAGCATTACCTTCCAGGTGCCGGCACTGGCCATGGAAGGTATTTGCATTGTTATCACTCCACTGATTGCCTTGATGAAGGATCAGGTGCAGAGCCTGAGAAACCGAAGGATTAAGGCTACTGCCGTGTATTCTGGCATGACACATGACCAGATACTGACGGCCCTGGAGAACTGCATACTGGGCAACTACAAGTTTCTGTACATCTCACCGGAGCGAATAGGCACGCCCCTGTTTCAGGCTAAGCTCCGGCACATGCGCGTCAGCTTCATCACCATCGACGAAGCGCACTGCATATCGCAGTGGGGATATGATTTCCGCCCCAGCTACCTGCAGATTGTCAACATCCGCCATCTTGTGCCCAAAGCACCCGTACTGGCACTGACAGCCAGTGCTACGCCAGAAGTGGTGGAGGACATACAGCGACAGCTGGAGTTTCGGGACGGGAACGTATTCCGAATGAGTTTCGAACGCAAGAATCTCGTTTATTACGTCCGCCAAACCACTGACAAATATGCGGAGATTGTACATATACTACGCAGTTTCCCAGGCTCAGCCATCATATACACACGCAACAGACAGCATACACAGGAATTAGCCGAATACCTTATCAAAAAAGACATCACTGCCACGAACTATCATGCTGGACTACCGCAGGTAAAGAAGGATGAACGACAGAATGCATGGCAACACAATCAATATCGCGTAATGGTTGCCACCAACGCATTTGGTATGGGCATCGACAAACCTGATGTCAGGCTGGTCTTGCATTTCGACATTCCGGATTCTCCGGAGGCATATTTCCAGGAAGCCGGACGTGCCGGTCGAGACGGGAAACTTGCATACGCCGTTCTGCTCTATAACAACAAGGACTGCAAGCAGGTGCTGAAGCGCATAGATGAGACCTATCCCGAAAAGAAATACATCAAACAGGTCTATGAAGACATGTGTTACTACTTCGAGATGGCCATGGGGGACGGGGCTGGCATCACGCGTGAGTTCGACTTACAAGTATTCTGCTATAAGTACAGGCACTATCCTGTTCGGGCACATAATGCCCTTCTCTTGCTGGCTAAGGCAGGATACATACGCTATACCGAGGATGATGAGATCGTCAGTCGGGTAATGATTACGCTCAGCCGCGATGAATTGTACCGGCTCGACGAACGGCCCGAAAATCAGGAACGAATCATACAAACCATGCTTCGCATGTATAGCGGAATATTTTCAGGATTCGTATATATCGACGAATACGAAGTGGCCAAAATCAGTGGCGCGGAGTACAACGATGTCTACCTATGCCTGAAGGAACTGGCACATCTGGGCATACTGCAATATATTCCACGCAAGCGCACCACCCTCATAACGTTCGTTTCACGGCGAGTAGATCTCGATGAAATCATTCTGCCTAAAGAGATATACGAAGAAAGAAAAAAGCAATACAAGAAGCGCATAGAATCGATGATTCAGTATGTGACAGATCGCGACAGATGCCACAGCAGATTCTTGCTTTTATACTTCGGTGAGAAAGATACAAAGAAATGTGGGCGTTGCGACGTATGTCTGGAGGATAAGCCCATGGAGAAAGAAGAATTTGAGAAAATACGAGAAAGCCTGATAAATCAACTCAAAGATGGCCCCATTTCTCCCAGGCACCTCGACTTCACTGGATTCGACAAAGACCGATTCATGATAGTCTTCAAGGAAATGCGCAACAACGACGAGATAAAGCTTAATAAAGACCAACACTTCGTATTAGGTAAACTTAGGCATTCCTAAGACTAATCAGGTCATCCTAAGAATTGACTAGAACAGCCGAGGAATACCTAGGATTTCCTATAATTTCCTAGGAATACCTAGGATTGCCTAGGATAACCTAGGATAAAAAAAGAAGCCCCGACGTCCGTTTGGATGTCGGGGCTTCTTCATGAAAAACGGCGGCTACCTACTCTCCC
>ODAJ012181276.1_pt1 | contig 37064 bp, 32 predicted proteins | sample 1539241 | NCBI WGS metagenome assembly ODAJ01 (sample SAMN02144231, study PRJEB22623) | gut metagenome | biome: sheep rumen | host: Ovis aries | place: New Zealand
ATCGAAGCACAGTAGATCATTCGCTTAATTTCCTTACAAGGTGAGGAAACGAGACGTCGCTCCGAGGATGTTGTTCCGAATCCGGAGATTAAGCGGCGCAGGTTAAATCGGAAATAGCCCTTTCAGGCCTTGCTGTCTGGGTGAAGTCTTTAGAGGATAAGGTGCCGGTTGGTGGTCCAGGTCTTGCCGTCACACGAAAATAGAAGTCTGGAATAAGCGTGTAGAAAGCGTATGGTTTCCTTGTGCGGACGAGGGTTCGAACCCCTCCATCTCCACCTGATTCCAAATGATAAGTGACAAGTCCTACTACTACTTGTCACTTATTTTTTCCTGTCCGTGAAGGCGCTCCTCCCCTTTGGGGAGGCCGGGAGGGGGCTAAACTGAACTGAAAGCGCAGCCCGTGGGGGGCTACCAGACTCACGCTGATGGTGCCGCCGTGAAACTGTACGGCGTTCTTCACAATGCTTAGTCCCAGGCCAGTTCCGCCCAAGTCGCGGCTGCGTCCCTTGTCCGTGCGGTAGAAGCGCTCGAAGAGTCGCGGCAGGTGTTCCTCAGCCACGCCCACTCCGTTGTCTTCGAAGCAGAAGTGCCAGCCGTCCTCTTGTCTTGTAGCCGTCAGGCTGATGGTAGAGCCCTTCCCGGCGTAGTTGATGGCGTTGTCCGTAAGGTTCCTGAAGATGCTGTACGTCATCTGCCAGTTGCCCTCTATGCAGATGTCTTGCGGCAGACAGTTGCGGAAGGTCATCTCCTTGGCTTCCAGTGCTCTTTCCGACTCTTGCACCACGTCGGCCACCAGTTCGGCCACGTCAATGCGCTCTCTTTGCAGCATGTCGGCAGCGTAGTCCAGCTTGTTCAGCACCGCTATGTCCTGCATCAGGTGCGTCAGCCGCCGGGCCTGTGCGTTGGTGCGTTCAATGAATCGCTGCCTGGTCTTTTCGTCCATTTGCGGCGTGTCCAGTATGGTGTCGGTATAGGCCAGTATGCTGGCCACGGGTGTCTTCAGCTCGTGGGCTATGTTTTGCGTCAGTTCCCGCCTCATCTGGTTCTGTTTCTCCTGCTGTTCGCGGGTTATGCGTTCGTCCATGCGCTTGGAGTATCCGTGCAGCAGCCATCCCAGCCCGGCCATTACCACTACCGAGAACAGTAGCAGGTGCCAGTCGCTGGCCTCTTCAAAGGGTTCTATGTAGCGGCGGTCGTAGTCCTCGAAGAGAATGAAGATGATGGCGTACAGAACGAACACCACCATCACGCTTAGAAACATTTTTCTTCCTTCAGTCATTGGGTGTTGGGTGTTGGGTGATGGGTGATGGGTGTTGGGTGATGGGTGTTGGGTGTTTTTGACTTTGAGCTTCCTTAGACCTTGAAGACGTACCCGAAACCGTGCTTCGACACGATGTGTTGGGCGTAGCCGTTCAGTTTCTTCCTCAGTCGCGTAATGTTCACATCCACGGCTCTGTCGGTCACGATGACGCCCTCCGGCCAGGCTCCCTCCAGCAGCTGTTGCCGCGTCTGCACTTCGCCTTGGTGGCCCAGCAGCAGCTTAAGCAACTCGTACTCCGTGCGTGTCAGCTGCACCTCCTGGCCGTCGGCCGTCACGTGCTTCTTCTCCAGGTCCATCACCAGGTCTTCATATCTCAGCACGCCTTCCTCCTGCTCCTCGGTCTTTGCCCTGGTCAGTACGGCGTTGATGCGTGCCACCACCTCGCGTATGGAGAAAGGCTTTCTGATGTAGTCGTCAGCACCGTGGCTGAAGCCCTGCAGTGCGTCTTCTACCGAGTCTTTGGCTGTCAGGAAAATGATGGGTATGTCCTTCGTCTTGATGTTGTACTTCAGGTGTTCTGCCAGTTCAAAACCCGACAGCCCGGGCATCATCACGTCCAATAGCAGCAGGTCGTAGTGGGTCTTGCCGTCGCCTATCATTTCCAGTGCCCTCTCGGCCGAGAAGGCCGCTTCGGCTTGAAATCCGGCCATGTTCAGGTTGTACTGTAGCACATCTACCAAGTCGTGCTCATCGTCAACCACCAGTATTTTCTTCTTTTCCATCGATATTATTTCTATTAATAACGTTGAAATCGCCAAATTATTTTATCACCCTGGCCTGAACCACGTTCACCACGTAGTCGCCCAGCTTCTCGCACTCCGTCACCAGGTCGGTAAACATGGTGCCCACGGCGTAGCTATATTCCCGGTTGTTCACGGCCTGTATGTTCTGCGCCTTCAGCCGGTTCCTCATCAGGTTCATGTTGTTCTCTATGCGGTAGGTCTCGCTGACGTCTTTCTCCCTGGCGTGACCCGTCATGACGCTGTTCATCTGCGTCAGCGACTCCGCCGTCAGCTCCATCATGTCTTTCAGCTTCTCCTCCAGCTCGGGCGTAAACTCGTCGCCGCTGTCCTGCTTGCGCTTCAGCGTACGGGCCATGTTGTAGCAGGCGTCGCCTATTGACTCCAGCTCGCTAATCTCCCTCATCATCTGTCTCACCTTCATCTTCGTCAGGTCGCTCAGGTGTCCCTCGCCCACCTGTTCCAGGTAGCGGGCTATCTCCATCTCCATCCGGTCCGTGCGGTCTTCCTCACGTTCTATTTGGGTAAACAGCTCGCCGAAGGCTGAATCCTTTTTCTCCTCGGTGAGTTTTCTCACCATGCCGAACATCTTTTCCACCCTCACGCCGAAGTAGGCCGTCTCCTTCTGAGCCTGCAGCACGGCAATTTCCGGTGTCTCTATCAGGTTCGACTGTATGTATTGCAGGCGGAACTCCTCGTCCGTCCCTTCACCCTCCTCCTTGGTCCTTGCTCCATCTTTCATCAGCCAGCATACCGCGCGCTCTATCTGCGGAATGAAGCCAATGAGAATCGCCGTGTTCGTCACGTTGAAGCACGTGTGGAACATGGCCAGCACCACGGGCAGCAGCGCCGTCTGACCGCCCTGCGTGGGGTCGTAGCCTACCAGCCGGCATACCAAATCGACAAAGGGGTAGAACACCAGCAGCACCCACATCACGCCGAACACGTTGAACAGCAGGTGGGCCAGTGCCGCTCTCCGCGCCTGCAGGTTGGCCCCCAGGGCTGCCAGGTTGGCCGTGGCCGTCGTGCCGATGTTCTCGCCCATCACCAGTGCTATGCCTAAGTAGATGGGCAGCACGCCCGTCGAGCAGAGCAGGATGGTGATGGCCATGACCGCTGCCGACGACTGCACCACGCAGGTTATCAGCGTTCCTATGGCCAGGAAGGCCAGAATGGTCCAGTAGCTCCCCGTGTCGAACGAGGCAAAGAAATCGACCACAGCCTTGTTGTGCTCCAGGTCCATCTCCTTGCCCGTCTTGCTCAGCATGACTAACGAGAGAAACATAAAGGCAATGCCGAAGAGGAAGTCGCCCACGTAGCGGTGCCGCTTCTTGTATATCAGCACCATGCCCACGAAGAACGCCGGGAACACCACGCTCGTCAAATCGACGTTATATCCCAGCGACATGATCCAGGCCGTGAGCGTAGTGCCGATGTTGGCGCCCATAATCACCGAGATGGCCTGAGCCAGCGTCAGCAACCCGGCCGAAACGAACGATACGGTCATCACCGTCGTGGCCGACGACGACTGCACGGCACACGTCACGAAGGCTCCCGTCAACATGCCCGTCAGGCGGTTCGTAGTCATACGGGCCAGGATGTGGCGCAGTTGCGGACCCGCCATCTTCTGCAGCGCGTCGCTCATCATCTTCATGCCGTATATCAGCAGACCCAGTGCTCCGGCTATTTTCAGCCCTATCATTACGTAGTTTTGCTCCATGTTTTCTCTTTCTTTCTTATTTATGCCGCAAAGTTACGCCCTTTCCATTACCTCTACAAGCAATTCGCGTTACATTACGGTTACAGACTGTAAATGTAACGGGAATGTAATTACGAGAATAATCCTACTACCAGAGTTTTTTATTTTTCTTGCAAAAATGCCACACTTGCAACAATAGCTGAAAGTCAGTCGGTTACGCGTGGCATTATGGTGGCAAGTGTGGCAAGAAAACTAATTATTTAACGTTTGTTATGACAAAACATGCCCTGTTTTAACTCAAAACCGTGCTGCTTCTGACAACAGAAATGCCGACTTAACCCCGAAGAAGTAGCATATCTCTATTTGTTCCACCCCATGGAACAAAGTGTTCCACCCCATGGAACAAAGTGTTCCACCCCATGGAACAAAGTATTCCACCCCATGGAACATTCTTAAAGTGGCCACTTTAGGGCGTGACACTACTGCTCTCAATACCTGCGGAAGTGCAGGTTGTAGCGGTCGGACTGCAGAACCATGCGGTCGCCATCGAGGGTGGTGATGAGGAAGCCCTCGCGCATGCGCTCAATGCCGGGGAAGTCCTGAAGCTGGTCGGGAGAGGTGACAAGGATGTCGGAGGAGTCGCGGTTGCTGACGATGGGGTCAGTGAGAATGAGGGAGTCGCCCTTGTGCTCGAAGCTGAAGATGATGTTCTTGCGAATGTTGCCGCTGGGGTGCTTGAGCTCGAAGAGGTGGTGCTGGACGGCCCAGAAGACGTGGCGATCGCGCATGTCGGTAGTGCCGGCGGTGCGCACGGTGTCGAGCTGCGTCATCTGCCAGAAGCCGTCGAGGTCGCCGTTGTTGGAGGCTTCGAACTCGCAGGAGGTGAGGGCGAGGAGGAGGAGGAGGAGGTACGAGGTGCGAGGTACGAGGTACGAGGTGCGAGGTACGAGGTACGAGGTGCGAGGTACGAGGTAGGAGAGGACTCGGACAAATATATTATTCTTCATTTTTTGGTCTTTTTACTGTTGAATATCGTTCCTGTCTTGGCAATGGTGAGCTGGAAGCCAAGGTTCTTGCCGTAGGTGCGGCCGAAGTCGGCAGCGACGGCGGCCTTGACGGTCCAGCCGTTGAGGGGCGAGTAGTAGGAGAAGCGGTAGTTGGCTTCGGCCAGCAGGTGCTGGGTGGCCTGTGGGTCGGCGAAGGGCTGGGTGTAGGTGCCGAGGCTACGCTGGAAGGTGGCCAGAAGCCGGTAACTGAGGTTGTAGTTGGGCGAACCGGCCAGTCCGAAGTGCCAGGCTACGAAGCGGTTATTACGGAACTCGATGATACCGTTGTCGTTATAGAGGGGCGAGGTGTAGAGGGGGTTGCCCATGGCCTGGCCCCAGTGTTGCCAGCCAGTGAAGAGGTTGTGGTTGTAGTAGTTGTCGAGTCCGCAGACGTGCTCGGAGAGGAGCCTGGTGTGGTCGTGATAGATGGGGCCGCTCTGGTACTTGGTGTAGAGGTACTCCACGAGCAGGTTGTTAATCCAGGCGTTTTTCTTCAGCCGGAAGTCGAGACCGAGCTGAATGTCCTTGAGGCTATAGACGAAGTAGCGGTGCTTCTTCTTGACGTCCCACTCGGGGCCGGAACCGTAGCCGTCGTAGTCAAGGAAGAACATGGCGGAGTGGTCCTCGAAGAAGTGGTCGGCGTAGAGACCGAGGTACCACGTGTCGTAGTCGAAGTTCAGTCGCATGAGCCAGCTGCCGAGCTGGTTGCCGGAGGCGTTCTCGTAGGCGGAGCCCAACTCGGTGGTCTCGCCGCCTCCGGGAATGAGTGCGTGCCAGGCACCCTTGAGGCCGCCCTCGTTCTTGACGGGGTAGCCGTAGCCGGTGTTGTAGGACGTGCCTCCGAACTGGGCTCCCATCTCCAGGCCCAGCTCGAGTGATACGGGCAGGAAGCGGTAGTCGTTGCCTATCTTGATGTAGCCGGCCTTGCTGTGGTAGTAGGTGCCCTCGTTGTATCGGCTCTGCCGGCCGGTAAAGTCTTTCTGCCAGCCTTCGTCAGTGGGGCGCCCATAGGCTATGTGACCCTTCAGGCTGACCCAGCCCTTAGTGAAGGGCAGGGCGTAATAGTCGGGCAGGGCCAGGCGCACCTGCGGAATGGGTCGGGCGTTGATGCCGAGGGTCTGTGAGCCACTGCTGAGCCGAGGGTTCTTCAGTTCGAGGGGGTACTCTTTGCTGCCCACGGTGAGCACGCCATGGAGCCAACGGCCCTCTACGTAGGCCTGATGGAGGACGAAACTGCTGGTGAAGCCGTAGGCTACGGCGGCATCGAGGCCGGCCCCCCACCCCCACTTGCGGCCTTCGTCGTTCTGGAGCGGGCGCTGGAGCGAGGCCCTGAGGTAGCCGTTGCTCTTGTCGAGGGAGCTGAGTCCGTACTTGTTGGCGTTGAGCCAGAGGGGCTCGTGGTCGCCAGTAGAGAGCGAGGCCTGCATCTCTACGCGGTAGTGCAGTCCCTCGGAGGCAGCTTGCTCGTCGTCGCCGTCCTGGTCGCCAAGGGTCTGGGCGCTGGTGGTGAGAGCTGCCAACGATAAGAATAATAATGTGTAAAGCCGATTCATGAAACTTTTTTACCTTTTTACTAAATATAACGCTTTTCGGAGCTAATTATTGCAACTGTAGGGAAATTCCCCCGAGGGATTAGGGAAAATCCTTTGCAAAGGTAAGAAAAAAGCCGTTACTTTGCACCGTGAAAAGAAAAAAAACGTTGAACTAATAAAAAAACTTTCAGAGATATGAAGAAGATGATGATCGCCCTGGTGGCAATGCTGCTGACTGCTACTGCTACCCATGCCATGAGTTACGAGCAGGCACGTAACGAGGCACTCTTCCTGACGGACAAGATGGCTTACGAGCTGAACCTGACGGACGAGCAGTATGAGGCTGCCTACGAGATCAACCTGGACTACCTGATGGGGGTGACGAGCGTCGATGACGTCTATGGCACCTACTGGGAGCGCCGCAATCTGGACATGAGCTACATCCTCTTGGAGGCTCAGTGGAACGCCTACATTGCCGCGAGCTACTTCTACCGTCCGCTATACTGGGACGCCGGCTACTGGCACTTCGGCATCTACGCCCGCTACCCGTATCGTGACTACTTCTACTTCGGGCGGCCTCACTTCTACGCCACCTACAGAGGCGGCCACGCCTGGCACCGCATTGGCGGACACGGCTACTACTACGGCCACCGCGACCACTACCGCCGCCACCACCACGGGGATCGCCACTTCGGCATGCGCGACGGATGGCACCGGGGAGACTATCGCCACGTAGGCCACGGCTCGACTCACGCTGGCGGACGCCACGGCGGCGGACACTATAACGGCGGGCGGCACGGCAACTACGGGAACCACGGGAACGGGCACTTCGGCAATCATCGTGGTAACGGCTACAACGACGGTAACCGCCACGCTGGCGGCAGCGGAAACTACGGCAGTCATCGCGCTGGCGGCAGCGGAAACTTCGGCAACGGAGGAAACTTCGGCAACCATCGCGGTAACGGCGGCACGCCGAGACTGGGCCACACCCCACGCACAGCAACGCCCGACCGCGTAGCTCCGCGCACCACGACACCGCGCACGCCAAGTAGCGTAGCTCCGCGCACGACAACGCCCAGCACGCGTAGCCACGGCTCATTCGGCGGTGGCAGCGTCAGAGGAGGCGGCGGAGGCGGTCACTTCGGTGGAGGCGGTCACTTCGGCGGAGGTACCGGCACTCGCGGCGGAGGCAGCCACGGCGGAGGCGGCGGCGGTCACCACGGAAACTTCGGCGGACACCGTTAAGCACAGCTGGCGCACCTCGCAATTGGACATGCGCTCAACCTGGTTCATCGGCCGGCGGAAGAAAGCTGCCTGTATGGCTTTGTTGATGATGCCGTGACCTACGGCCAGTACGGTCTGACCCTCATAGTTTGTCATAATATACTGCAAGAATCGCTGGGCTCGCTCTAAGAGAGAGTCTAGCGATTCGATGTCTTGAGGCCACGGCTCGTCCTTCAGGTCGGGAATGAAACGGCCCGTGAAGGAGCCCCAGTCACGTTCGCGCAGGAGTGGAGTCTGCTGAACGGGGAGACCATGGGGCTCGCTGACGATGCGGGCGGTCTGGACGGAGCGGTAGAGGTCGCTCGACACGACGGCATCAATGCGGCAGGTGGCCAGCTTTGCAGCCAGCTCGGCAGCCTGCTGAAGGCCACGCTCGGAGAGGCGACCTTGAGTCTGACCCTGCATGATTTGTGCCGCATTATCGACGGTCTCACCATGACGGGCCAGCAACAGGAGGGTGACGGGCCTGGGCGTCATACGCCCGTGACGATGCCCTCAATGTAGGTCTTGAGGATGTGGATGCCGGTCTTATTGTCACCACCCCAGGGGATGATAAGGTCGGCAAACTTCTTGGTAGGCTCAATAAACTGCTCGTGCATGGGCTTGAGCACTTTCTCGTAACGGTCAAGCACCTGCTCAACGGTGCGCCCGCGCTCCACCACGTCACGGCGAATGTTGCGAATGAGACGCACGTCGCTGTCGGTATCGACAAAAATCTTCAGATCCATCATGTCGCGCAACTTCTTGTAGTGGAGCGTCATGATGCCCTCAAGAAGAATGACGGGCTTGGGCTCGACGTGGATGGTCTCGGGCAGACGGTTGGAGAGGACGTACGAGTAGGTAGGCTGCTCGACAGCCTGTCCGTTCTTGAGCTGCTTGATGTGCTCGGTCAGCAGTTTCCAGTCGAAGGCGTCGGGGTGGTCAAAGTTAATCTGACTGCGCTCCTCGGGGGTCATGCCGGTGGTGTCGTTGTAGTACGAGTCGAGGGGAATGAGGGCTGCGCAATGGGGTGGCAGCACTTTGGCAATTTTCTTTACAACGGTGGTCTTGCCGGAGCCCGTACCACCTGCTATTCCTATGATATACATCCTTTTATATTTACGATTTACGGATTTTCGATTTACGATTTATTCTTGGGAGGATTTACGATTTACGGATTCCCAGTTTTCGATTGATTACTTCTCCTTGATGAGATAGACTACGGTGGGCAGGTGGTCGCTGTAGCCGTTGAGCCACTGACCACCGGCATGGGTGCGCAGGGTGTTGCCCTTGTATCGGCCCTCCTGCTGGAAGAGGTAGTCGCGGCGGAACACCTGGTGCTTCCAGTACATGAGCTTCTCGCAATCAAGCTCCTTGAGATTGACCTTGCCACCCTTCATAGCGTCGTCGTCGAGCATGTTCCAGGAGAGAATAATCTGGTCGAAGAGGTTCCAGGCCCCGCCGTACTGCAGCGTGCCGGTGCCGGAGGCCAGGACGTTCCACCAGGGATTCCAGAGGTCACCGTCGTCAACGTCATCGACCTCGCGCTTGGCACCCAGCTCGACGGCCATGGAGCGGTCTTGCGGGTCGTCGTTCATGTCGCCCATGACGAAGATTTTAACCTCGGGGTCGTCACGCAGCAGCGAGTCCTTGACGGCCCGGATCTGGCGGCCGCCCAACTCGCGGTAGTAGGAACCGGAGAAACGGCTGGGCAGGTGACAGACGACGACGGCCACGTGCTCGTCGGCCAGGGTGCCGCTGACGGTGAGGAAGCCACGCGTGGCACGCATGCTGTCCTCAGGGAGTTCATATACATAAGGTACAAGCTTGACGTTGCGCACCTGGAAAAGCTTGGGGTTATAGAGCAGGCCGCAATCGACGCCGCGCTGGTCCGGGCCCTCAATGTGACAGAACTGCATGCCACGGGCCTTCAGAGGCTCCTGGGCGCAGAGGTCGGTAAGACACTTGGCGTTCTCGACCTCGGAAACGCCGATAAAGGCGCAGCCTACGGACTTGGGCAGCACGTCGGTGCCCATCTCGCTGAGCACTCGGGCCATGTTGCGCAGTTTGTTGGTGTACTTCATGCCCGTCCACTTGTTGGCACCTTGCGGCAGGTACTCGTAGTCGTTGTGCCCCTCGTCGTGACAGGTGTCAAAAAGGTTCTCAAGATTGTAGAATCCAACGGCATAGACCGAGTAATTCTTCTGTTGGGCTTGTACTGAAACCGCCCCTAAGAGGAGGGTCAGCAGGGTAAGGATGGTAAGCTTTTTCATATAGTTTCGGTTTTTATGCGACAAAGTTACAAAAATATTTCTGATTCTTCGCCTTTATTTCAATATTTTTTTTTATCTTTGCAGCAAAATATATTAATAAACCAAATTACAAACTATGAAGAAAAAGCTGAAACTTGTTGTGATGACGCTGTGCATGGCGCCTGCAGCACTGGCTCAGGAGGTAGATACGCTATCCACTGAGGGTGCACTACAGGACGAACAGACCTTCACTTTCACCGAAGCTCAGCTGGGCGAGGATGACGACATGACGCAGAACGTGACCATCATCTCTTCGAACAACAACATCTATGCCTCGCAGGTAGGCTACTTGTTCAGCCCTGTGCGCTTCAGGTATCGTGCTTTTAACCAGAAGTACAACGAGATTTACATTAACGGTGCCCCGATGAACGACATGGAGTCAGGGCAGTTCCGCTACTCGCTCGTTGGCGGTCTGAACAACCAGACCCGTGGCGTAGAGCACGCGTTGCCCTTCGAGGCTAACAACTTCTCCATGTCGGCCATGGGCGGTTCGAACAACTACGACTTCCGCCCCAGCCACTTTGCAACGGGCCACCGTGCCACCATCAGCGGAGCCAACCGTAACTACACGCTGCGCGGCATGTACACCTACAACACGGGACTCATGGAGAACGGATGGGCCTTGACAGCCAGCGTGACCTACCGCTGGGCAAGCCCGAAGACGTCGTACGTCAAGGGAACGTTCTATAACGCCCTGTCGTACTTCCTCGGAGTGGAGAAAATCTTCAACGACCGACACGCCCTGTCGTTCGTCACGTGGGGCAACCCCACCGAGCGCTCCACACAAGGTGCTGCCACCGACGAGAGCTACTGGCTGGCCAACAGCTACTACTACAACCCCTACTGGGGCTACCAGGACGGAAAGATACGCAGCTCGCGCGTAGTGACCGACTTCTCACCATCGGCCTTGCTGACGTGGGACTGGAAGATTAACCAGGACATGAAGCTCACCACCACGTTTTTCGGCAAGTACAGCATGTATAAGGGTACGAAGCTGAACTACAACAACGCCGACAACCCGCAGCCTGACTACTGGAAGAACCTGCCGTCAAGCTACTTTGACGTGTGGGACCCCACGGACGCCGTGAACCGCACCGAGCAGGGATACAAGGACTTCTACACCGCCCGCGACTACCTGATGGGCAGCGAGAAGGCACGCCAGATAGACTTTGACCGACTGTACTACGCTAACCGGCAGGCCAGCCTTCAGGGAGCAGACGCCATGTACTTCATTCAGGCCAAGCACATCAACAACCTGAACCTGACGCTGGCATCGACGCTGAAAACCAGCCTCAGCAAATACTGCAACCTGAACGCAGGCTTCAGCCTGGCCACCAACAAGGGCATGCACTACCAGACGATGGAGGACATGCTCGGAGCTACGGTCTATCACAACATCAACACCTACGCCCTGGGCAACTACTCGATGGAGCAAGACCAGGTGCAGTACGACCTGAACAACCCCAACGCCGTGGTGCGCAAGGGCGACAAGTTCGGCTACAACTACAACATCTTCGTGGATAAGGCGGCCGCCTGGGCTACCTACACCTACAGCCGGGGCCGTCTGCACACCTTCGTGGCAGGACGGCTGAGCGGCACACAGATGAAACGCGAAGGACTGATGCGCAACGGTCTGGCTCCCGAGAACTCCTACGGCAAGGGCAAGACGGCACGTTTCCTGGACGGTGGCGGCAAGGCCGGACTGAACTACAACCTGGGCGGCGGCAACACCATCCTCTTAGGCGTGGGCTACGAGTGGCGCGCACCTCAGGCGCAGGCAGCCTTCGTATCGCCGGAAATCAACAACGACTTCGTCAAGAACCTGAAGAACGAGCGCGTCTTCAGCGCCGAGGTGGGCTACAACTTCCAGAACTCCTGGCTGAAGGCTAACATCAGCGGATACTACGGCAAAGTGACCAACGGCACGGAGTGGCAGAACTTCTACTTCGACGACATCAACTCCTTCTCCTACGTCAGCATGACCAACATCAAGAAGGCCTACTACGGTGTAGAACTGGGAGCACGCTTCAAGCTGACCTCGTTCCTCGACCTGAAGGCCATCGGCACATGGAGCGAAGCCAAGAACACTAACAATGCCGACGTGCGCTACATGAACTCGACGAAGGGCATCTACTACGACGACATCGTCATGAACAAGAACATGCGCGAGGCAGGCACACCGCTCTCGGCCTACAGCATCGGACTGAGCTACCACCAGAGCGGATGGTTCATCGACCTGAACGGCAACTACTACGACCGCATCTACTTAGGCTACTCGCCCAGCTACCGCTACCAGAACACGCTGACCACCATGGGCAACGTGGATAACGACGGCAACTTCATCGTGCCCGAGCAGGCCAAGGGCAAGGGCGGATTCATGCTCGACGCCTCTATCGGCAAGAGCATCCGACTGAAGCGTGGACGCTCCATCTCCATCAACCTCATGGTGACCAACCTGCTGAACAACCAGAAGATGGTAACCGGCGGCTACGAACAGAGCCGAAGCGACTACACCGTGAAGGATGACGGTACTCTTAATAATGTACGCGCGTACAAATTTTCATTGAACCCGAAGAAGTACTACGCCTACGGTATCAACGGTATGCTGAACATTGCTTACAGATTCTAAAAAACACTACGACAATGAAACAAGCAAAATATATTCTTTTGGCAATGATTTGCACACTGTGTGCATCGTGCATGGACAAGGGCGAATGGGACAACCCACTCTCTGACAATACGAAGACCCGCTACGGCAACCAGGCCATAACGGAGTCGAACCTCATCAGCATTGAGCAGCTGAAGACTCAGTACGCCAACGTCATCAGCAACGGCAGCTATACCCAAGTGACGGAGCCCACGCAGATAAAGGGCGTCGTGACGGGCAACGACATTGAGGGCAACATCTACAACGAAGTGTCCATTCAGGACGAGACAGGAGCCTTCATCATCTGCATTGCACAAGGAGGACTGTACGGCTATCTGCCCGTAGGACAGGAAATCCTCGTTGAACTGAAAGACCTCTACATCGGCAGCTACGGACAGCAGGGCGAAATAGGCACCCCCTACACCAGCAAGAGCGGTTCGTCGTACGTAAGCCGCATGTCGCGTGCACTCTGGCAGCAGCACTACAAGCTGTTGGACAAGAAAGACGTCGCCCCCCTGGAGGTGACCGACCTGAGCCAACTGGACCTGGAGCGCGACTGCGGAAAGCTTGTTACCCTGAAGGGCGTAACCATCAAGGAGGCTGACGGCAAGGCTGTCTATGCTCCCAGCGACGGCAGCGTGACGCTGACGGCCAACTGCGCCAACCGCTCGTTCCAGGGCTACAGCTCAAGCAAACTCGTGCTGCGCACCAGTACGTATGCCGACTTTGCCAATGCCGTCATGCCTACCGGACAGCTCGACGTGACGGGCATTGCTACCCGCTTCAACAGCACGTGGCAGATTCTGCTGCGCACCGAGAGCGACGTGAAAACGAATTGAGAATTAAGAATTAAGAATTGAGAATTATAAAAATCAAAACACAATATGAAAAAGATTGCATATTCATTGATGGCGCTGGCCTTGGCGGCCTTCACCTTCACCAGTTGCGAAGACGTGCCCGCTCCGTTTGACCAGCCTACAGACCCCAGCCAGAACCCCACGGGCGAAGTGATTGAGCCTTCTGGCGACGGAACAGCTGCAAGCCCGTTTAACGTGGCAGCAGCCATCAAGTACGTTCAGGATCTGGGTTCTGACGTAGAATCGACCAGTGACGTCTATATCAGCGGTACGATTACAGCCGTCACCGAGGAGTATGGTACGCAGTTCGGCAACGCCACATTCGTCATCAGCGACGACGAGAACAGCAGCAACAAGTTTACCTTCTATCGCGGCCTCTACCTGGGCAACAAGAAGTATAGCAACGCCTCAGCCACCAACATCAAGATAGGCGACAAAGTGGTCATCTGCGGTAAGGTGGTCAACTACCGTGGCAACACGCCCGAAACCGTACAGAACGGCGCCTACCTGTACTCGCTGAACGGAGAAGGTGGAGACAGCACACCCCAACCCACAGGCGAAGCCAAGGGCACGGGTACTGAGACCGACCCGTACAACGTGGCAGCCGTACTGGCCTACGTGAACTCTTTGGGCAAGGACGTTACTTCACCCAACGAGGTCTATGTGAAGGGTAAGATTTCGGCAGTGACCGAGAAGTTCGGCACACAGTTTGGCAACGCCACATTCGTCATCACCGACGAGGGTGCAGGCAACGAGTTCACCTTCTATCGCGGACTCTATTTCGGCAAGCAGAAGTATTCAGACAACTCAGCCCTGAACGTCAAGGTGGGCGACGAGGTAGTCATCTGCGGTAAGGTAGTCCTCTTCCGTGGCAATACGCCCGAAACCTCACAGAACGACGCTTACATCGTTTCCATCAACGGTGCTACCGATGGTGGCGGCAGCGGTGAAGTAACTCCCACTCCCACCGGTGACGGTGAAGGAAGCGAAGCTAATCCCTACAACGTTCCTGCTGCTATTGCCAAGGCCGAGCAGACCGGTGTCTTTGTAAAGGCTTACATCGTAGGTTGGGTTGACGGTCAGGTATATGAGTCTGGCTGCAACTTCAACGGCGCTTCTTCGTCAGCTACTAACATTCTGATTGCAGCATCGGCTGACGAGAACGACCCTGCCAAGTGCATGCCCGTCCAGCTACCTTCAGGTGCAGTCCGCACCGGTATAAACCTTCTGGACAATCCTGGCAACTACAAGAAGGAAGTGTTGCTCTATGGCGACATTACTACTTACTTCCGCGTACCTGGCCTGAAGAACACCAAGTACGCAAAGATTGGTTCTACAGAGTTTGGCAACAAGCCCAGCAGCGGCCAGGGAACCGACGAACCCACACCAAGCGGCCAGGGCGCGTTAGACATTAATTTCCTTTATGGTCAGGCCGATTGGACCATTGTTGACATGAAGCCTTTGGCCAGCGGCATCAACTATGTATGGAAGGCTGACGCTCAATACGGCATGAAGGCCAGTGCCTACGTTAGCGGAACCCGTTACGAAACAGACAGCTGGCTCATCAGCCCCGTGGTAACCATGCCTAACGGTGGTACGTTGGCCATAGAGCATACGCAGCGTTTCGCAGCAAGTGGCTGCACAGACCTGCACATCATGGTTTCCACTTCCGACGTTAGCAGTTCTATTGACACCGGCAAGTGGACAGAGGTTTCACCTAACGAGTGGCCCTCTGGCAGCAGCTGGGACTTCATGACCAGCAAAGTGACGCTTCCTGCCGGAACGGTTCGTGTGGCATTCCGCTATACCAGTACGACCACCACGGCTGCCACATGGGAAATCAAGACTCTAAAAGTAGAATAACCCCCTACCCTACACCTTACAGCAAGGGCTGCAACCGAAAGGAATTGCAGCCCTTGTTCATTTCCATGGGGCAGTCAAGTATATATATTAAGGTACGCGCGCGTAATTCACTTTTTGACTTGGGTCAACAAAACGGCTGTTTTCGCACACAAACGTTACGTAAAGTTTGCGTAAACCAAAAATCCGCCGTACCTTTGCACTCAGAAAGAGCGAGAACAGGCTTCACCTCAGCAAAGAGCGAGCTCTCTGCATTCGGTTTGCACTGTCCTTGCATCGTCAAAAAGAAAAAAGGATATTTGAGCTTTTCCCGGTAAACGGGAAAGCGGCGTAAGCCAAAAGGGCTAAAACGCAGGATAACATTAACTAATTAAAGTAGGTGCCACGCAGATGGCACTGAGTAAAGTAAAAGAAAGGGTAACAAAAATGAAAAAGATGATTTTGACAATGGTAGCAGCTCTGACGATGACAACTGCAATGGCCGCTAACGAGCCGATTCAGGGTAACGAAACGAACGCTTACGAGCTGAACGTGAACATGAACAAGCTGTCGGAGACGCTGAAGTTGACCGTAGGTCAGCAGTACGTGGTGGAGGACATCATGGATACCTTCAGCAAGGACATGAAGAAAGCCGGCGAGGCAGACGAGCTCTACCGCAGCGCACTGGTAAAAGAGGCAACCCACAAGGCCATCAAGGAGCTGCGCTACGTGCTGGACGGCAACCAGATGCGTACTTACCTTCGCGTTCTGAACTCAACAATGAACAACCGTGGTCTGAACAAATAAGCACCTGAAACATTCAGTTTATCTGTTCACATAGAGAGTGTACCTTTGTGGCGAGCCACAAAGGTACTTTTGTTTGAAAAAGAAAAAAAGTTCCCGTTTTCTTTGGTTTTTCACTTACTTTTTCGTACCTTTGCACCCGCTTTATGCGCAATAGACAATAACAATTAAATAGAACAAGTAAAAATGAAAAAAGGTATTCATCCAGAAAACTATCGCCCCGTCGTGTTTAAGGACATGTCCAACGGCGATATGTTCCTCTCGCGTTCTACCGCAAAGACGAATGACACCGTAGAATTCGAAGGCGAGACTTACCCAGTGGTAAAAATCGAAATTTCTAACACCTCTCACCCGTTCTACACTGGTAAGAGCAAGCTTGTCGATACGGCTGGCCGCGTTGATAAGTTCATGAGCCGCTACGGTAAGGCTGCGAAGAAATAAGATAAAAGCCTACAAGACGACAACAATTAAAAGGGTGCTTTCCAGTAGTTGCATATGCCGGAAGCGCCCTTTTTTCGGCTAAGCCGAAAACGAACAGTGCTCGGCGGTTTTCCCTCCGAGAAAACAACACTCAATAGATGATGTACCTAAAGCGAATATTTCTGGCACTGCTGCCACTGCTGCTGCTCACCGGCTGCGGCGACGATGACCCGTCGGCTACGGACGGCCCCGACAGCGAGCAGCAAGAGGCCACCCAGAACACCAACCGCAACCAAACCAACGTCGTGCCACAGGCTTGGCGACTGGAGTTCCCGAGGCTGAAGGGAGGCGACAATCTGGTCATCGTACACTCGACGGCCAACTACGGCGTAAACTACAGTCTGGAGTGGAACCCCAGCAAGAACGCCCAGCGATGGTCGTGCTACCAGATGTACGCCGCGAACAGCGTGGCCAACACCAGCCGCTACTACAGCAAGGACAACCAGTACCCGCAGGACCCCCAGCTGCCCCGCGAATACCAGTTGCCGGGCGACCCCTTCTGGAACTCCGGCTACGACCACGGACACATTTGCCCATCGGCCGACAGGCTCTGCTCGTACGAGGCCAACGTGCAGACGTTCTACTTGACCAACATGCAGCCGCAGCGCAACGTCTTCAACGCCGGGCTGTGGAGCAAGATGGAAGGTCAGGTACGTACTTGGAACAGAGGAAACTTCCGCGACACGCTCTATGTCTGCAAGGGTGGCACCATCGATAAGGAGGAGCACATCATCAAGTACTTGGGCAGCGGACTGAGCAAGATACCCGTTCCCCGATACTTCTTCATGGCCCTGCTCTGCAAGAACAGCGACGGCTACAAGGCCCTGGGTTTCTGGGCAGAGCACAGTGACTACGATCACACCACCGACCGGCTGGCCGACTACGTGGTCAACATTGACCAGCTGGAGGAACTGACGGGCATAGACTTCTTCTGCAACCTGCCCGACGCTATCGAGAACCGCATAGAGTCGCTTCCCTTAGACAACGTAAAGCGGGCGTGGGGCATGAATTAAGAAAGACCATACATAACAAACCCAAAAATATTACAAGAAAGATGAAAACAGTTTATGATTTCACTGTCAAGGACAGAAAAGGAAAAGACGTGTCGCTGAAAGAGTACGCCAACGAGGTGCTGCTCATCGTGAACACAGCAACCAAGTGCGGCTTCACGCCTCAGTATGACGAACTGGAAAAGCTCTACGAGAAGTACCACAGCCAGGGTTTCGAAATCCTGGACTTCCCCTGCAACCAGTTCGGCCAGCAGGCCCCTGGCACTGACGAGTCCATACACGAGTTCTGCAAGCTGAACTTCGGCACGGAGTTTCCCCGCTTCAAGAAGATAAAGGTCAACGGCGACGACGCAGACCCGCTCTATAAGTTCCTGCAGACGGAGAAAGGCTTTGCCGGCTGGGACATGGAGCACCCCATAGCCCACATCCTGGACAAGATGCTCACCGAGGCAGACCCCGACTACCAGCAGAAGCCCGACATCAAGTGGAACTTCACCAAGTTCCTCATCAACAAGAAGGGCCAGGTAGTAGCTCGCTTCGAGCCCACCGAGAAGATCGCGAACATCGAGAAGCAGATTGAGGAACTACTGAAGTAAGCATCCGTTATGGAACATACGAAATGTATCATCATTGGCAGCGGGCCGGCAGGCTACACCGCTGCCATTTATGCCTCAAGAGCCAACCTGCAGCCCATAGAGTACAGCGGGCTGCAGCCTGGCGGCCAGCTGACGCAGACCACCGAGGTAGAGAACTTTCCCGGCTACCCGCAGGGCGTTGACGGCAACCAGATGATGATGGACCTGCGCGAGCAGGCAGCCCGCTTCGGTGCTGACATCCGCGACGGCAGCATCGTACGTGTTGACTTCTCGGGGCAGCCCTACAAGCTTTGGGCCGAGGACGGCACGGAGCTTGAGGCCGACACCGTCATCATAGCCACCGGAGCCTCAGCCAAGTATTTAGGCTTGGAAGACGAGCGCAAGTACAACGGCATGGGTGTCTCGGCCTGTGCCACCTGCGACGGGTTCTTCTACCGCAAGAAGACCGTTGCCGTAGTAGGCGGCGGCGATACGGCCTGCGAGGACGCCCTGTACCTGAGCCACCTTGCCAAGAAGGTCTATATGATTGTGCGCAAGCCCTTCCTGCGCGCCTCGAAAGTCATGCAGCAGCGCGTCATGGATGCCGAGAACATCGAGATACTCTTTGAGCACAACACCTTGGGACTCACCGGCGAGAACGGCGTAGAGGGTGCCCTCCTGGTCAAGCGTAAAGGTGAAGCCGACGAAGAGCAGGTCGAAATAGCCATTGACGGTTTCTTCCTGGCCATTGGCCACAAGCCTAATACCGACATCTTCCGCGAGTGGTTAGACACGGACGAAGTGGGCTATCTGAAGAAGATAGACGGTACGCCCCGCACCAAGCTGCCCGGCATCTTCGTAGCCGGCGACTGTGCCGACCCCACCTACCGTCAGGCCATTACTGCAGCCGGCACTGGTTGTCAGGCCGCCATCGAAGCCGAACGCTTCCTGTTGGCTGGGGACCGTTAGACGGAGATTTTCGATTTACGCGTATTTTCGATTTACGATTTACGTATTTTCGATTTACGATTTATTTGTCTGCGGACAGCTAACGAATTACGACCTTCGGGTGACTCAAATAGAAAATCGAAAATCCGAAAATCCGTAAATCCGTAAATCCGTAAATCCGTAAATCCGTAAATTCGTAAACCCTTCACTTGCTACCATCAGAAAAGGCCACGCTTCACAGCGGGGCCTTTTCCTTAATACTTTTAAAAAACTAAATTAATCAACCATAAACCTTAACCATTAAAAAATCTTTTTGATGGTGCAAAGATACTACAACGCCACCCAAAAACCAAATATTGCTGACAGAAAAAGGTAGAATAAGCGTCAGCATCACTGTTTTTCGACCTAAAATAACGGAAAACGAACCTTTTTCGTCTATAATAACGCATTTTCGACCTAACGTTGACGGCTTTTTCGATAAAAAGTCGTACCTTCGCGGCCTAAAACAAAGACTACATGTATCTCAGCATTTGGTGGTTTCTGCTCGGCCTGGCCGTTCTGCTGGTTCTTCTCTACTTGGGAAGATGGCTCTACTTGCGTAGCGTCCGCATGCGCAACCGACTCCAGATGGAACGCATCTACACCAACATTACCCACGAACTGCTGACCCCGCTGACCATTATTTCGGCCTCGGTTGACCATCTGCGCGAAGCAGAACCCAAATACGACAACGACTACGACCTCATGCAGCTGAACATACAGCGCATGGTCCGTCTGCTGCAGACCATTCTGGAGACCAGCAAGTCACAGTCGGGCGAACTGAAGTTGCGCGTCAGCCATGGCGACGTCATGAAGTACATCCGCGAGACGGCCCTCACCATCGAACCGCTCATGCAGAAGAAGGGTCTCGAGTTCAGCATCAGCTGTACGCCGGAAAGCATGATGGGCTGGTTAGACCCCGACAAGCTGGACAAAATCATCTTCAACCTGCTGACCAATGCCGCCAAATACACCGAAAAGCAAGGACGCGTGGAGCTCAACGTAAGGACCAACCGCAAGTTTGACCACATTATTATACGCGTAAGCGACAACGGCATCGGCATTCCCAAAGACCGGCAGAAGGGACTCTTCCACCGCTTCTACGACGGCGAGTACCGCAACCGCAACACCTTCGGTACCGGCATCGGCCTCTCGCTGACCCGCGACCTGGTCTATCTGCACCGGGGCACCATCAGTTTCGAGAGCGAGGAAGGCCAGGGCACCACGTTTACCATCGACCTGCCCATTAATAAAGAAAACTTCTCGCCGTCGCAGATTGACGAGCAGGGCAAGATACGCGTCAACGTGCCCCAGACCAACCTGCTCGACATTTCAGAGATGGAGCGCAAGAGCCGCGAGGAGCTGAACGCACGCCCCGAGGCCGACGAGAACGCCTACAAGCTGCTCTTGGTCGAGGACAACGTGGAGCTGCTTATGCTCATGCACCAGCTGCTGCGCACAAAGTACCACATCTTCACCGCACAGAACGGCCAGAAAGCCCTTACGGTCATACGCTCCGAGAGTCTGGACCTGATCGTCTCTGACGTCATGATGCCCGAAATGGACGGCTACGAGCTGACCAAGATCGTGAAGAGCGACGCAGACTACAGCCATCTGCCCGTCATTCTGCTCACCGCCAAGGTTCAGGACTCCGACCGCGAAGACGCCCTTCGCATAGGTGCCGACGACTTCATCACCAAGCCCTTCCGCCTGAGCGACCTTGTGCTGCGCATAGACAACATCATCCAGAACCGGCAGCGCATACAGCACGAGTTCAAGCAGCAGACCATTGTCGAGACGAAGAAGAAAGTAACCGAGAACCCCTCGCCCGACAATGAATTCCTCCAGCGAGCCATTCAGTGCGTCAACGACCACCTGGCCGATGCCGACTTCGACCGCGACGCCTTTGCCCGCGAAATGGGTGCCAGCCAATCGACACTCTACAACAAGCTGCGCGCCACCACGGGCATGAACGTCACCAGCTTCATACGCGACATCCGCATGAAGGCCATTGACGACATCATACGCCAGGAGCCAGACCTGCGCGTCAGCGACCTGGCCTACCGCGTGGGCTACAAAGACCCGAAGTATTTTTCGACCGCCTTCAAGAAGGAGTTTGGTTGCCAGCCCAAGGAGTACATGGAGAAGATTAGAAGGGGGGAAAACTGACTTTTATATTTTCGATTTACGGATTTTCGATTTACGATTTGAATCACTCGAAGGTCGTAATCCGCTAACAGCCAACAGACAATTAAATCGAAAATCGAAAATCAGTAAATCGTAAATCTCAAAGGTCAAATGTTAAAAACATAAAGGCGGCAGCAAATTCTTCACTCTTCACTCTTCACTTTTCACTTAAAATTTGTACCTTTGCAGCCATAACAACATTTCACGCACAATGGAATCACAAAACTACCTGATTCTCGTCATGCAGATGTTAGGCTCGCTGGCGCTGCTCATGTATGGTATGAAAACCATGAGCGATGCGTTACAGAAGATGGCCGGACCACAGTTGCGCCACGTTTTAGGCGCCATGACAACCAACCGCTTTACTGGCATGCTGACGGGTGTTCTCGTCACCGCCGCAGTACAATCATCAACAGCCACCACGGTCATGACCGTATCGTTCGTCTCGGCCGGACTGCTCACGCTGGCCCAGGCCATCTCGGTCATCATGGGTGCCAACATCGGTACTACGCTGACCGCCTGGATCATGTCGGCCGGCTTCTCGTTCAACATCACCGACTTCGTCTGGCCGGCCTTCCTTGTGGCTATCATCCTTATTTACAGCAAGAAACGGCGCGTGGCCGGCGACTTCCTCTACGGTATCGCCTTCATGTTCTTAGGCTTAGGAACCCTCCGCCAGACGGGCATCGACATGAACCTGGGGCAGAACGAAGCCGTCTTGTCCTTCTTCTCCAGTTTCGACCCCAACAGCTTCCTTACCACGCTCTTGTTCCTGCTCATTGGCGGCATACTCACCATGTGCGTCCAGTCGTCGGCCGCCGTCATGGCCATCACCATGATACTCTGTTCGGCAGGCGTACTGCCCATCTATCAGGGCATAGCCCTCGTCATGGGCGAGAACATCGGTACTACCGTCACGTCGAACATCATCGCCCTCTCCGCCGGAACGCAGGCCCGCCGCGCCGCCTTCGCCCACATGTTCTTCAACCTGTTTGGCGTCTGCTGGATTCTGCTGGTGTTCCGTCCCTTCGTTGACGGAGTGTGCGGCCTCGTGGGCTACGACGTCACCATGGCAAAGAGCGACCCCCTGTTCCTCAACAACGCCGCCAAGCTCAGCTTCGTCTTGGCAGCCTTCCACACCTGCTTCAACCTGGTCAACACGGGCATCCTCATCTGGTTCATCCCCCAGATTGAGAAGCTCGTCTGCTACGTCATCAAGCAGAAGAAGACCGACGAGGACGAAGAAGTCATGCGCCTGCAGTACATACAGGGCGGCCTGATGAAGACGCCCGAAATCTCGGTCATCCAGGCCCAGAAGGAGATCAGCCACTTCGCCGAGCGCATTCAGCGCATGTTCGGCATGGTGGGCGAGCTGCTCGGCGAGAAGGACAAGGAGAAATTCGCCAAACTCTTTACCCGCATCGAGAAGTACGAAGGCATCTCCGACAACATGGAGATAGAGATAGCCAAATACCTGGAGCAAGTCAGCGACGCCCACCTCTCTGACGAGACGAAGGGCAAGATACGCCAGATGATGCGCGAAATCAGCGAGATAGAGTCCATTGGCGACGCCTGCTACAACCTGGCCCGCACGCTGAACCGCAAGCTCCAGTCGGGCAAGGACTTCACCCAGCCCCAGTATGCCAACATCCGCCGCATGCTGGAGCTCACCGACAGCTCGCTGACCGAGATGAACCGCATCATGCAAGGTCGCCGCGAAGAACTCAGCAACATTCACACTTTCCACATAGAGAACGACATCAACACCCTGCGCAACAACCTGAAAGCCCAGAACATTCAGGACGTCAACGACCACCAGTACGACTACGCCGTCGGCACGATGTACATTGACTTCATCAACGAGTGCGAAAAGCTGGGCGACTACGTGGTCAACGTCGTAGAGGCCCGATTAGGAAAGTAAACTAACCCAAAAACTCGAATAATTATGTCAACAAAACAAAAGAAATTCATCCTTCAGGAAAGTGAGATTCCCACACAGTGGTACAACATTCAGGCCGACATGCCCAACAAGCCCCTGCCGCCCATTCACCCCGCCACCAAGCAGCCCCTCGGCGTTGACGACCTGGCACACATCTTCCCCCGCGAGTGCTGCGTACAGGAGCTCGACACCGAGCACCGCTGGATAGACATACCCGAAGAAGTGCTCGACAAGTATAAGTACTACCGCTCCACGCCGCTGGTGCGCGCCTACGCCCTCGAGGAAGCCCTGGGCACCCCCGCCCACATCTACTTCAAGAACGAGAGTACCAACCCGCTGGGCTCCCACAAGATTAACTCCGCCCTGCCCCAGTGCTACTACGCCAAGCAGGAGGGCACGACCAACGTCACCACCGAGACGGGTGCCGGCCAGTGGGGCGCCGCCCTCTCGTACGCCGCCAAGATTTACGGTCTCGACTGCGCTGTCTATCAAGTCAAGATTACCATGCAGCAGAAGCCCTACCGCTCCAGCATCATGCGTACCTTCGGCGCCGTCGTCGAGGGTTCACCCTCCATGTCCACCCGCGCCGGCAAGGACATCCTGACTAAAGACCCGACGCATAGCGGCTCTTTAGGCACCGCCATCTCGGAAGCTGTAGAGCTGGCCACCACCACACCCAACTGCAAATACACGCTGGGCTCCGTGCTTAACCACGTAGGTCTGCACCAGACCATCATCGGCCTCGAAGCCGAGAAGCAGATGCAGATGGCCGGCGAGTATCCTGACATGGTGATTGCCTGTTTCGGCGGCGGCTCCAACTTCGGCGGCATTGCCTTCCCCTTCATGCGTCACAACATTCTGGACGGCAAGCAGACCGAGTTCATTGCTGCTGAGCCTGACAGCTGCCCGAAGCTGACGCGCGGCCAGTTCCGCTACGACTTCGGCGACGAGGCCGGCTACACGCCGCTGCTGCCCATGTTCACCCTGGGCCACAACTTCAAGCCGTCGAACATTCACGCTGGCGGCCTGCGCTACCACGGAGCGGGCATGATTGTCTCACAACTCATCAAGGACGGCCTCATGCACGGCGTTGACATACCGCAGCTCGAGACCTTCGAGGCCGGCATGCTCTTTGCCCGCACCGAGGGCATCATCCCCGCCCCCGAAAGCTGTCACGCCATTGCTGCCACCATCCGCGAGGCCAAGAAGTGCAAGGAGACGGGCCAGGAGAAGGTCATCCTGTTCAACCTCTCCGGCCACGGACTCATCGACATGCCCAGCTACGACTCGTTCATCAAGGGCGACCTGCAGAACTATACCCTCACCGACGAAATGATAGCTGCCAACCTGGCCGAGATGGACAAGTAAGGAAAACATTATTTCCGCATCACCCTTGGTTATAGGCTGACCCTACCCCTGCCCCTCCCCTTACCGGGGAGGGGTTTTGCTGCGCGAATGTCATCGGAAAGTCGGCCACTTTAGGAGTGTTCCATGGGGTGGAGCATTTTGTTCCATGGGGTGGAACAACTCGTTCCATGGGGTGGAACAATCGGAAACACGCCACTTCTTCAGGTTCAAGCGGCATTCCTGTGATTAAAGAACAGTACGGTTTTGAGTTAAAATAACGCACGTTTCGCCATAACAAATGTTAAATATCCAGCTTTCTTGCCACACTTGCCACCATAATGCCACGCGTAACCCGCTGACATTCAGCCTCTGTTGCAAGTGTGGCATTTTTGCAAGAAAAATAAAAAACTTAGGGAGGTGACACAAATGCCGATGACTTGCAAACTTGGTATAGGAAAAAGCGTCACTGCGAATCAACTTTTATTCTTAAAATTTGGAGAAATCAGGAATAATGAAAACATGAAAAGGCTTCGCCGCATGGCGAAGCCTTACATGTTTTCTGGGGTTTTCTTTTTTTAGCCTATCTCTATCTGGCGGCTAACCTTCACTTTCTCTTCTACGAGTTTCGGCAGTTCTACGGTCAGTACGCCGTGCTCAACCTTGGCGGAGATGGCATCCTTCTTCACGTCGTCAGGCAGAATGAGAGTCTGCTCGAACCTTGAGTAGGAGAACTCGCGGCGCAGATAGCGTACGCTCTTGTCTTCCTCCTTCTTCTCCTGCTTCTGTTCCATCTTGATGATGAGGTTTCCCTCGTCGTTGATGTGGACGTTGAAGTCCTCCTTTTTCATGCCCGGTGCTGCCAGTTCTACGGTGTAGGCCTTGTCGCTCTCCTTGACGTTGATGGCCGGTGCCGTGCAGTTGGCCTTCGGCATGAAGTCGGTATCAAACAAATCGTTGAACACTGTAGGAATCCAATTGTTACTTCTCATCATTGGCATCATAATCGTTACCTCCTGTTTTTATTGTTTTTAATTGTTTGTTAATTGTTGTCTTGTGATTGCCTTTCGGCTTTCACCGGTTATGATGCAAGGAGCGTACCAAGGCCTGTATGTATGTCATTTTGTCGGAGCAGAATGACAAAATGACGGACTACTCCACATTTCTCATTTGCTGCAGCAACAGGACGGCCTGCTCTACCGTAGGCACGTCGGCAACGGCCAGCGAGCGGCGGCCGTTCTGCTCGCGGAAGTTGCACTGCCGGGGGTGGCGGGCCACGAAGTCGAGTATCTTGTCGAAGACGTCGCTCTGGTAGTAGGGGCTGTTAGGGTTAGAGACGAAGCAGAGCGTCATGCGCCCCTGCTTGAGCATGACTTTCTCTATGCCGAGCTGCTTGCCCAAGCGGCGCAGGGGTACCACGCGCATCAGCTCTTCGCCCTGGGGGGGAATGGTGCCAAAGCGGTCGATGAGTCGCTGGCGGTAGCGCTGCAGCTCCTCGTCGGTGCTGAGGTTGTCCAGTTCGCGGTAGAGCAGCATGCGCTCTGAGTCGGTGGGCACGTACTGGTCGGGGAAGTACATTTCCAGGTCGCTCTCCAGCGTGCAGTCGCCCACAAAGGAGCCCACCCCCAGCCCCTCCCCAAGGGAGGGGAGCTGCTGCCGCTTCCGTTGCCCGTAGGAACTCCCCTCCCTTGGGGAGGGGATGGGGGTGGGCTCTTCGTTCCTCAGCTCTGCCACTGCCTCATTGAGTATCTTCAGATAGGTTTCGTAGCCCAGGTCGGCTATGAAGCCGCTCTGCTCTGAACCCAAGAGGTTGCCGGCTCCCCGGATGTCGAGGTCCTGCATGGCGATGTTGATGCCTGAACCCAGGTCGCTGAAGTTTTCGAGTGCCTCTAAGCGGCGGCGTGCGTCGGCGTTGAGGGCCGAGAGGGGCGGTGCCAGCAGGTAGCAGAAGGCTTTGCGGTTGCCCCGGCCTACGCGGCCACGCATCTGGTGCAGGTCGGAAAGTCCGAAGTTCTGCGCTCCGTTAATGATGATGGTGTTGGCGTTGGGAATGTCAATGCCGTTCTCGATGATGGTGGTAGAGAGGAGCACGTCGAAGTCGTAGTTGACGAAATCGAAGATGATCTGCTCCAGCTCTTCGGGCTTCATCTGTCCGTGGCCTATGGCTATGCGGGCGTCGGGCACGTACTTATGAATCATTTCGGCCAGTCGCTGCAGGTCGTTGATGCGGTTGTTGACGAAGAAGACCTGCCCGTTGCGCGAGAGCTCGAAGTTGATGGCTTCGGCAATGATGTCGGGCGAAAAGAGGTGAATCTCCGTCTGTATGGGGTATCGGTTGGGCGGAGGCGTCTGTATGGTGCTCAGGTCGCGGGCTCCGACCAGCGAGAACTGCAGGGTTCGCGGAATGGGTGTTGCCGACATGGTGAGCGTATCGACGTTGGTCTTCAGCTGGCGCAGCTTCTCCTTCGTGGCTACGCCGAACTTTTGTTCTTCGTCGATGATGAGCAGGCCCAGGTCCTTGAACTTCACGCTCTTTCCTATCAGCTTGTGGGTACCGATGATGATGTCTATCTTTCCGTCAGCCAGGTCGGCGAGTATCTCCTTAGTCTTCTTGGCACTGCGGGCCCGGCTGAGGTACTCCACCCTGACGGGCATGTCCTTCAGTCGGGAGGAGAAGGTCTGGTAGTGCTGGTAGGCCAGCACGGTGGTGGGCACGAGGACGGCCGTCTGCTTGGAGTCGTTGGCGGCCTTGAAGGCAGCGCGTACGGCCACCTCGGTCTTGCCAAAGCCCACGTCGCCGCAAACCAGTCGGTCCATGGGGCGCTGCTGCTCCATGTCGGCCTTCACGTCGTTGGTGGCCTTGAGCTGGTCGGGTGTGTCCTCATAGACGAACGAGGCCTCCAGCTCGTGCTGCAGCGACGAGTCGGGGCTGTAGGCAAAGCCGCGTTCCTTGCGGCGGGCGGCGTAGAGGCGGATGAGGTCGCGGGCTATGTCCTTGAGTTTCTGCTTGGTGCGCTGCTTCATGCGCTCCCACTGTCCGGTGCCTAAGTGCGACAGGCGCGGGGCTTCGCCACCGTCCTGCGACTTGTACTTGGAGACCTTGTAGAGTGAGTGTATGCTGACGTAAATGGCTCCCCCACCCTGATAGATGATTTTTATCATCTCCTGGTAGGCCTCAGCCCCCTCCTGCCTCCCCCCGCTGGGGGAGGTACTGGCATCCCGTAAGCCTCCCCCATTTGGGGAAGGTTGGTGGGGGCTGATTGGCATGCGGACCAGTCCGCCAAACTTGCCGATGCCATGATCGACGTGAACCACGTAGTCGCCCACCTCGAACTGCTGAATCTCCTTCAGCGTCAGGGCCACCTTGCCGCTGCGGGCACGGTCGCTCTTGAGGTTGTACTTATGGAAGCGGTCAAAAATCTGGTGGTCGGTAAACACGCAAAGCTTCAGGTCGTTGTCGGCAAAGCCTTCGTGCAGGGTCTTCTCGACGGGCGTGAAGGGCTGGTCGAGTATCTCCTTCAGACGCTCGTTCTGCTTCTGGCTGTCGGCTAATATATATATATGGTAGCCGCGAAGGATGTAGTCGTCGAGCGACTTCTTCAGCAGGTCGAAGTTCTTATGGAACAGGGGCTGTGGCGAGATGTGGAAGTGGATAGCCCTTTGGGGAGGTTGGGAGGGATTCCTGAGCAGCACGGTGCGGAACTGCTGTGCCTCGCGCAGAAACTGGGAGCCGGTAATGAGCTGTACCTCTCGCCGCATGGCCTCCAGCAGCTGCTGGCGCTCCACCTCGGGAGCACCGGCCATGCGCTCTTCTACAGCCTGCACGGAGAAGCCCTCGCTGTAGGTGCGCTCTATCACGTCGTGTACGTAGCTCATGTCCTTCATGACCAGCAATGTTTCGGCCGGCATGAAGGAGAGCAGCGAGACGCGGTCTTCCACCTCGCCCGACAACTCCGGCACCACCTCTATCTGCTCGCGCTTGTCACGCGAGAGCTGGGTCTGCACCTCGAAGGTGCGAATGCTGTCAATGTCGTCGCCAAAGAAATCAACACGGAAGGGATACTCGCTACTGAAGGAGAAGACATCAAGAATGCTTCCGCGCTGTGCAAACTGCCCTGGTTCATAGACGTAATCTACCTCTCGGAATCCGAAGCTGCGCAGTGTCTCGGTAATGCTGTCCATCGTGACGTGCTGGTCCTGCCGAAGCATCAGCGTACGACTCTCCATGCGTTTCTTCGACACCACCAGCTCGGCCACTGCCTCTGGGTAGGTGACGATGTTGAGCTGTTGGGTGTTGGGTGATGGGTGTTGGGTGTTTAGAACTGCCAGCACCTCCGTACGCAGTATCTCGTTGGCGGCGTCACGCTGAGCATACTTGACGGAACGACGATAACTGGAGGGGAAGAACAGCACCTCCCGGTCGCCCAACATCTGCTGCAGGTCGTGATACAGATAACCGGCTTCCTCGGCATCCTGCATGATAAAGAGGGTTGGGTGTTGGGTGTTGAGGGCTGCAAAGGTGACGGCCACGCTGGAGGCCACGAGTCCGTCGAGGAAAATGGTCTTCTCTGACTTTTTCCCTAACACGTCTGCCAGTGCCTTCACCTGAGGCGACATGGCGTAGAGTTGCTGTAGTTCCTGTATATTCATTCGATTTGAAGGTGCAAAGGTACGAATAAGTGAGAACAATACAAAATAAAAAAGACTGTTTTTATTTTGTATTGTCGAAAGAAAGTGCCTTCGGCCTTTAGGCCAAAGTACAAAAAAGATGAAAGATTAAAGATGAAAGATGAAAGATTTTTGCCGAATCCTTGCGAATATCAATTATATTCACTACTTTTGCACTAAAATATTCAGAAAGTCTAAAGTATGCACGAAAGCGACAGTCTCATCATCATCCCGACCTACAACGAGAAGGAGAACATAGAGAAAATCATCAGGGCCGTCTTTGGTCTCGAAAAATGTTTCCACATCCTGGTCATCGACGACGCATCGCCCGACGGAACGGCGGGTATCGTGAAACGACTCATCAGCCAGGAGTTCAGCGACCGGCTCTTCATTGAGGAGCGTACCGGAAAGTTGGGACTGGGCACGGCATACATACGTGGGTTTAAGTGGGCTCTGGAGCGTGACTACGAGTACGTCTTCGAGATGGACGCCGACTTCAGCCACGACCCTGGCGACCTGCCACGACTGTACGCCGCCTGCCACGACGAGGGTGCCGACCTGGCGGTGGGGTCGCGCTACGTGAGCGGCGTCAACGTGGTGAACTGGCCCATGGGCCGCGTGCTGATGAGCTACTTTGCCTCTCAGTACGTGCAGCTTATTACGGGCGTCAACATCCATGACACGACGGCAGGCTTCGTATGCTACAAGCGGCGCGTGCTGAAGACCATCGAACTGGACAAGATTCGCTTCAAGGGCTATGCCTTCCAGATAGAAATGAAATATACGGCCTACAAAATAGGATTCCGCATCAAGGAGGTGCCCGTCATCTTCGTCAACCGCCGCGAAGGCACGTCGAAGATGAATACCGGCATCTTCGGAGAGGCGTTCTTTGGCGTGATGAAGCTGCGCTGGGACGGCTGGAACCGCAAGTATCCCAAGATACAATGAAGTACTTATACAGAATCTACCAACTCTTCGTCGTGCCGCCCGTGCTGGTGGCAGTGACCATTCTTACGGCATTGGCTGTCGGCATTGGAACAGCCTTCGGCAATGCCCACTACTGGGGCTACTACCCCGGCCGATGGTGGGCCAAGGCTATTGTCCGCACCTGTCTGCTGCCCGTAACGGTGGAGGGTCGGGAGAACTTGGAGCCTCACCAGTCTTACGTCTTCGTGGCTAACCACCAGGGAGCCTTCGACATCTTCCTGATTTACGGATATCTGGGCCGCAACTTCAAGTGGATGATGAAACACCAGCTGGGCAATATTCCCTTTGTGGGCTTCGCCTGCCGCAAGTCGCACCAGATATTTGTTGACAAGCGCGGCCCGAAGAAAATCAAGGCCACCATTGACGCTGCCCGCAAAATACTGTCTGAGAAAGGCATGAGCGTAGTGGTGTTCCCCGAAGGCTCGCGCAGCTTCACGGGCCACATGGGCCAGTTCAAGCGTGGCCCCTTTTGGCTGGCTGACGAATTGCAACTGCCCGTGGTTCCGCTGACGATTAACGGCTCTTTCGACATCATGCCTCGGCAGCGCGACTGGCACTTTGCCAACTGGCACCCACTCAGGCTTACCATTCACAAGCCCATATACCCCACAGGCCAAGGCCCCGAGAACCTGCAAGCTACGCTGCAACAAGCATACGAAACTGTAATGTCGGGCTTGGAGGAGAAATACAAAGGCTTTATGGAGAATCCTGACCAGTAAGCAGCGCTAATCAGCCCTGCTGGACTTCAGCGTAATTTCAACGATTTCGCCAGGCATGCCTAAACGGAACGGCACCAGTCCGCCAATGCCCGTAGAGACATGCAGGGCACGCCTACCTTCATACAGCGTACCACCCCACTCGTCCTTCAGCAAGGCCATGGGCGACCAGCCCCAGAGGCCAAACTGCATGCCGTGGGTATGACCACTCAACGTAAGCTGTGCCTGACATTCGGGCAGAATCTTTGCCCGCCAGGCTGACGGGTCGTGCTGCAGCATGACGACAAAGGCGGAATCCTTGATGCCCTGCAGCGTCCGGCCTACATCGCCCCGACGGGGCATTCGCTTCACGTCGCCCCAGTTCTCCATACCCGCAATGACCAGGCTGTCGGCGCCGCGCCTGATTAAGCAGTGCTGGTTCATGAGCAGCGTCCACCCCAGGCTGCGCTCAAACTGCTGAGTGGCGAGGTTGTTGAGCTGTTTTTCCTCTTCCGTACCAGGCAGGTACAAGTCATAGTCGTGGTTGCCCAAAACGGAATAGACACCATCCTTGGCGTGAAGGCTCTTCAGCATGTCGCGGAATGTAGTGAGCTCTTTGGGGGTCAGGTTTTGCAGGTCGCCCGTAAAGACTATCATGTCGGGCTCCAGGGCCAGCATACTATCGACCGCCTGCTGAACCACCCACGCCCGGCGTCCTACGTAGGAACCCACGTGAATGTCGGAGAACTGCACGATACGATAGCCATCGAAGGCTTTAGGTAGGTCGGCCGACACGTACTCTATGCGCCTTACCTCTAATTCATCAAAGCCGAAGGTCAAGCCGTAGCCAAACAGAGCCAAAACAACGCATACAGCCACCAGCGCCACCTTACGGACATAGCGCTTGGGCAACAGAAGACGGCAAAGCAAGTAGGTCAGCAAGGGAACTACGACAAAGCCGATGAGAAGGGTAAAGAGTATGGAGTAGCGTACAAACATCTTTATTATATGATTATGAAAGGTTAGACGAAAGGAATTTCCGGACTTCTTCTATGGGCAACCCTCTTCTGCGGGCGTAGTCAGCGAGTTGGGTCTCATCGATTCTTCCCACGCTGAAGTAACGGGCCTCGGGGTGAGCCAGCATCAGACCGCTCACACTGGCATGCGGCTTCATGGCTCCGCTCTCCGTAAGACGAATACCTATCTGCTGCAAGCAGAGCACTTCATCAAGGAGAAAGTTCAAACTGGCATCGGGCAACGACGGGTAGCCTACGGCGGGCCGTATGCCCTGAAACTTCTCCATGTGCAGCTCAGCCATGTCCAAGTGCTCATGGGGGGCATAGCCCCAATACACCTGGCGCACCTCCTTATGCAGCCGTTCGGCCGCAGCCTCGGCCAGCCGGTCGGCAAGGAGCTGCATCATCAATCGTTCGTAAGGGTCATCGGCAAAGTCCTCTGCCATGGCCTCATCGACCGTTGTAGCAAAGAGGCCTATCTGGTCCGGATTACCTGACGACAGAGGTCTGACGAAGTCTGCCATGCAGAGGCAGGACTCGCCCTGCTGCTGTCGCAGAAAGGGCAGCCGGACTGCTTGCTGAAGAAGCACCACGTCGTCGCCGTCGCTATTGGCCTGAGCCAGCAGGAAGAGGGCGTGCGCTTCATAGCGGCCGCCGTAACGGGCCAGCATGCGCTCGGCTTCCTGCCGTAACTGCAGCTTTTCCTCCTGACTCTTCTGGTGGATGCCCCAAGCAAAGTAGAAGTAGTCCCAGTTGATGTAGGACTTGATGGCGCTGATGCGGTAGTCTATCTTCATGTATGGCTGAATTGGATAGCCTCGCCGGTGGAACCGGTGAGCACGTTTTTCCCGTCATAGACGCTGCGGCCGTTGCAGAACGTGTGCTCCACGTGCCACTGGTACTCGTGTCCCTCCATCGGACTCCAGCCGCACTTGCTCTGAATAACGTCTGGAGTCACTGTCCAAGGGGTGTTGGGCCGCACGATGACCAGGTCGGCTTTATAGCCTTTGCGCAGATAGCCACGATCCTTGACGCCAAACGTACGTGCAGGGTTGTGACACATCAGCTCCACCAGTTTCTCCAGCGTGAGCACACCCTCATCGACCAGTTCGAGCATGGTGACCAGCGAGAACTGAATCATGGGCATGCCCGATGCTGCCTTGAAGCAGCCGCCCTCCTTCTGACTGAGCAGGTGGGGAGCGTGGTCAGTACCTATGGTGGTGACGTGGCCGTCCATGAGCCCTTGGCGCAGCGCATAGCGGTCGCGGAAGGTCTTAATGGCGGGGTTCACCTTGATGCGCGTGCCCAAGCGGCAGTAATCTGCAAACGAGAAGTAGAGGTGACCCACCGTTGCCTCGGCGGTTATCCAGCTCGTGTTGGGCGGAAACAGTTCCAGTTCTCGTGCTGTCGATACATGGGCTACATGCAGGCGGGTATCGTGACTGACGGCCAGCTCAATGGCTTTGACGGTTGACGCCAGACAGGCTTCCTCTGAGCGAATGAGCGGGTGGCGCCACACCTCGGGGTCATCGCCAAAGTGCCTTCTGAATTCCGCCATGTTGCAGTCGATGAGGCCAGTGTCTTCACAGTGAGCCATCAAGGGCAGGTTGGCCCTTGAGGCATGGGCAAAGACCTGATCTAAAGCCTCCTCGCGGTCAACAAGCATATTGCCGGTTGAGGAGCCCATGAAGAGTTTGATACCGGGAATGCGGTTGGCTGGCAGCGACTGAAAGCATTCATAGTTATCGTTGGTGGCACCAAAAAAGAAGCTGTAGTTGACGAGACTCTTCTCACCGGCTATGCTGAACTTCTCCTCCAGAGCTTTCAGCGCAGTGGTCTGCGGCTTCGTGTTGGGCATGTCGAAAAAGCTGGTCACGCCGCCCGCTGCCGCTGCCCGGCTCTCGGTAGCCATGTCGGCCTTCTCGGTAAGTCCAGGCTCACGGAAATGAACGTGCTCGTCAATGATGCCCGGCAAGACGTAACAGCCGGTAGCATCGAGCCGTTGGCTGCTCTTTCCTCTTTCCTCTCTCCTCTCTCCTCTCTCCTCAATAACATCCACAATGCGGTCGTTGTCAATGACAACCGTACCTTTGAACGTACGACCCTCGTTGACAATGGTGCCTCCTTCTATAATCATAAGGGAACTATTTTTTTATTGTTGTGGAATTTTAACCAACGGCGCAGTGGCCGTAGTGTCGGCCGGTGCAGTGGGAGCCGAAGCTGCGGGGGGAGGTGCCGGAGTACCGTCAACATCGAAGCCCTGCATGCGCTTCTCGTTCTCCTGTGCCGTCGTATAGTAATCGTTCACGTATGGGTCGTTCTTAAACTTCTTTGAAGCCTTCGACATGATGAACTCTATCTGCGGCGTCAGTATGGGGTAACGATAGACGCTGGTCAGCATTTCAAAAAGATATGGTCCCAGCGCATTGTCGAAGTTTTCAATGATGGAGTTAGTCATGAGCTGTTCGCGCTCTTGGGCTATCTGGTTGGCCTCGGCCTGTACCTGCTGGACGATTTCTGCCTCGTCGATGCCTTCCAGAATCATCTGGTTCTGCTTGTGCTCCAACTCGTTGATGCGGTTGTCAAGCTGGTTGTGCAGGTCAATGAAGTGATACAGGCTGTCGTTCAAGGCCGTGCCGCTGACCGACTGCTTGGCACGGTCTATCTGAATGGTTATCTCGCCCTCTTCCAGCACAACGGGCATGATGCTCTCGTCATCCATGAACAGGCTGGCTATGCGCACTGTGTCCAGTACGCCCGAGAACTGAAACTTACCATGGACAACGTCACAGGAGTCGAGGTTTTTCAGTTCCTGGTTCTTGATGGCTTTCAGATACAGCTTGCTGCCGTCCAGCGATGTAATGGACGATGAGCCTTCCACATGATAGGCTGTTGAACAGGATGTAAAAGCCGCCAAAGCAGCGAAGAGGTAGAATAATTTATTCATGTACAAACTCAATTGTTTTCAATTCCGATAGACAAAAGTATAATGTTCTATTGGAATAAGAAAATAAATTTGCGCAATTTAAAACAATTGCGCAAACTTTTAGCGTTTTTTTGCCATCAGTGGTCTTTTTCCAGTTCTTTGCCCATACGATGTATGGTGTAAAGCTGCATGAGCGCCGCTATGAGCAAAGCCACCACCCAGTTGTTGCCGACGTACTGCACAAAGGTTATCTGATCCAGCTGGAAGGGATTGCCAAACGATGCATACATCAGCACGCCGCTCAACAGCAGCAACACGTCGCTCAGCAGGACGAAACGCCTAAGTCTCCGCACGTTGACGTTGCGCCCCTCATAACGCTGCAGCATCTGCATGCAGACATACATCACCACGCCAGGCAGGAACACAAAGGGAGCCACACCGACCCGGAACAGGGCCAAGGCAGAACCGGCGACCATCAACAGGCCGCCAGCCATGAACACGAGGCTTTGCCACTTACTCAGTTGCTTCATCGTCGGCTAAGTTGTTCTCCTCTTCAGGCAGGTCGTCACTCAGTATGAAAATGTCTTCGTCGTCTTCCTTCATGAAGTAGCGTTCGCGGGCTATCTTCTCTATGGCCTTAGGGTCGCGGTCCAGCTGCTTGATGCGGTTCTGGTTCTCCTTGTGCTGCGCGTTATACATGCTTATCTCCTGCTCCAGACTGCTAATGGTCTGCTTGTTGCGCAGGTGGCTCAACACGCTGTTCTCATCGACAAAGCCGATGAAGACAACAGCAAACACTGTCACCACCACATACTTCAACAGAGTCGATGTCTTGACGAAATGCCACACCTTCTTCAATTGTTCCTTCATACGCTTCTCCTTATTATATATAGGAAGACTATCTTTTGCCTGCAAAGGTACGAATAAGCGAAGAGAAAACCAAATATTATTTGGATTTTCTTGAGCGAAAGTACCTTCGACGAAGTCAAAGGTACGAATAAGCGAAGAGGAATGCCGTACATCTGCCTCTATCTGATGAAATTAGTCCAGACTGGCTGTTCTTTCTCGGGATGCCCGTCTTTAGTTACATTTAGTTTCTTGATCATCCAAGCCATGTTGCGTCCTAGTGTCCGCATAGTCTGCATACCTTCCTCGTCCTGACTTACCTGCCCTGGAGTCTGACCATAGACCATATTCCAGTACTGTGAGCTGACTACGGGCATGTTCATAATCGTGAAGTACTTGTTCAGACGGTCAAAAGCCGCCGATGCTCCACCACGACGGCATACCACCACACTGGCTGCCGGCTTGTACTGCAACTGCTGCCCCAAGGAATAGAACACACGGTCGAGCAAGGCGCAGAGCGAACCGTTCGGCCCGCCGTAATAAACAGGAGAGCCGACTACCAGCCCGTCAATGCCGTCCTTCACTGCCCGCCATATCTTGTAGTACAAGTCATCGTTGTACGTGCATTTGCCCGTCCTGCCGCACCACCCACAGGCGATGCAGCCTTGAACAGCCTGTTTGCCAATACTGACAATCTCAGTCTCAATGTCCTCGGCGTTCAGTGTCCTTGCCACCTCGCTCAGTGCCTGGAATGTATTTCCATGCTCTTTCGGGCTTCCGTTTATCAATAATACCTTCATAAGCGTTATATTTTTTATCTTGATGTTGTCTATTCGTGCTACCGTTTATTCATAAATCATCCTAAATTCAGGCACAAAGTTAGTGCAAAACTCCGATTAAGCGAAGAAAATTCAAATATATTTGCATTCTTGAGCGTGAGGAATTTATTAAAACCGAATGAAATACCAAATTTATTTGAGTATTTCTCAAGACCTTCAGAATGAGCGAGCAAGCTCGAACTAAGGTGCAGCCATGCAGAAAGAACCCTGCGCAGTCTGGCATAAAAATGATCTTTTCGGCAAAGTCAGTGCAAACCGAGAGCAGAGCCAAGCTATGCTTGAGCTATGCCGAGGCGCAGCCTGACTTCGCCCGGTAGGGCAAAATGTGAAAGTTTGGAGGCAATTCGTGTAACGGCGGATTGACTTTTTCGTTGTACCTTTGCACCCAGATAAGTGAAGAGTGAAAAGTGAAGAGTGAAGAATTTCTTGCCGTGCAAGCGTCGCAAAGCGCCGAGCGGCTACCGCTCTCCAAATAGTAAATCGTAAATTCGTAAATAGTAAATGA
>ODAJ011674428.1_pt1 | contig 37044 bp, 43 predicted proteins | sample 1539241 | NCBI WGS metagenome assembly ODAJ01 (sample SAMN02144231, study PRJEB22623) | gut metagenome | biome: sheep rumen | host: Ovis aries | place: New Zealand
ATGCTCTTGATGCAACTGGAGGTACGACAACTATTGATACAAATAAACACGTTGCTGTCCAAGTTGTTGAAGAAAATGGTTTAATAACTACTGTTACTGTAGCCGAGAAAAACATTGCTGATGCAGATGACTTAGCACAAGAAATTACTAACAGAGAGAATGCTGACACTGAACTTTCTAACAGACTTGGTGGTGACATAACTACAACTAATACTGCTTCTGCACAGCTTTCTGCATTAAGTGGTACTACTGATGACGCAAGTGGTGTTACCTCTGTAAATGGCGCTAAGAAATACGCTCAACAATATGCTGATGAAAAAGTAACTACTGTAGTTGCTGGTCTTGATGCTGATGTAAGTGGAAATACCACACACGTAACAGTTAACGTTGTAGAGGCTGATGGTGTTATCACTGGAGTTAACGTTGCTGAAGATAATATTGCAAATGCTAGTGACCTTGCAGCACTTAGTGCAAATACTGTAACTGAGGTTGGTTCTTCTAACACAAGTATTTCAGCAACTACAGCACCTACTGCTAATGGTACTGTATCTGTTGACCTAGTTACTGATGCTGATAAGATTCAGATGAGTGGCTTCACTGCTGATAATACTAGTGCATTGAGTGGTATTGCTACATCTGATTCAATTGCAACAGCATTTGAGAAGACAAATACTGTTATCACTGAGAATGAGAGAGTTACCGCTGAGGCATTAACAAACCTTGATGAAAGACTTGATGTTGTTGAAGACAAATACATCAGTGGAGTATCTGTAAATGGTAATGCTGTTACAGTAGCTGATAAGGTTGCTCCTATTTCAATCATTGCTGCAACTACTGCTGTAACAACTACAGGCAATGAGGCAATTGTTGTTAATACTGATGCAAATGGTAACATTACACTTGGAATTTCCTCAATTGATTGTGGCTACTATGATGGTACGCAAGGTTAATCTAAGTTTCTTTAAATAATACTTTATATTAAAAATGGATAATCTACATTGGTTATCCATTTTTTATGCTTTGTACAGATATTTATTACTATATAAGAAATAATAACTTTAATAACAATATAACAATTATGTCTCTTTTTTTAAGAAAATTTGATAATCACGCTTCTTATGAAGAAGCTAGGCAAAATTAAATTTTGCCTAATGTAAGTTACTGTGTGAATGAAAACGAGGTACATTACAATCCAATCGTGCCGCCATATGCTGGTTTCTGTAAACTGATATTAAACAATGGTGAAACAGTAGAACTTGAAGGTAGTGGTGAATTGACCTCTGCAATGATAAATGGCTATAAGTCAACGCTTGTAAGTGCTGAGATTGGAACACAATGCACAAGTATTGGTAGATATGCTTTCGATGATTGTAGTAGTCTTACAAGTTGTGCCATAGGTAATGGTGTTACAACTATTGGTAATGGTGCTTTCTATGATTGTACTAGTCTTACAAGTTGTACCATAGGTAGTGGCGTTACAAGTATTAGTGATAGTGCTTTCAGTGGTTGTCGTAGTCTTACAAGTATTACAATACCTAACACTGTTACAAGTATTAGCGATAGCGCTTTCTATGAATGTAGTGGCTTAACAAGCGTTATAATACCAAGTAGTGTTACAAGTATTGGTGAAGGTGCTTTCCGATATTGTAGTAGTCTTACAAGCTGTACAATAGGTGATGGCGTTACAAGTATTGGTCGTGGTGCTTTCGAAGGTTGTAGTGGCCTTACAAGTATAGATATACCAAGTGGTGTTACAAGTATTAGTGATAGTGCTTTCTATAATTGTACTAGTATGACGAGTTGTACGATATGTAATGGTGTTACAAGTATTGGTAATCGTGCTTTCCAATCCTGTAGTAGTCTTACAAGTATTACAATACCTAACACTGTTACAAGTATTGGCGATAACGCTTTCCAAGCTTGTTATGGTCTTACAAGTATAGATATACCAGATAGTGTTACAACTATTGGTGAAAGTGCTTTCGGTGGTTGTAGTAGTCTTACAAGCTGTACAATAGGTGATGGCGTTACAAGCATTGGTGAATATGCTTTCTATTATTGTTATAGTCTTACAAGTGTAACAGTTAATGCGACAACACCGCCAACTCTTGATAGCAATGCATTTTATAATAACGCAAGTGATAGGAAGATATACGTACCATCAGCGAGTGTGAATGACTATAAGGCAGCGACCAATTGGAGCACATATGTAAGTGATATAGAGCCTATATCTTAAAACAGTAGGTGATAGTAAAGGATAGTTCAAACAAGGACTATCCTTTTTATTTTCTCTTAATATTTATATAGAAAATATATATATTTTAATAGATTTTTAAATAAGCTGATATTCTTATCAATTTTTGAAATCTATATTTCTAATAATAAAAGCTATTAAAAAAAAAAGAAATTAAATTTATGGGTAAAAATGCAAATTTTGTCTCTCATAAGAAGAGCAAATTAAAGAATCAAGATGGTAGCCCACAGTTACCATCAGCATCTGCGTTGGTTGAAGGTGAAATAGCCATCAACTTCGCTGAGAACGTTGAAACATTATCAATTAAGAATGAGAGTGGGGATGTAGTTACATTCTCATCTGACAACTATTACACTGAGAAGAAACTTGGTAGTGGATTCACTGGAGAAAACAGTGCTGTTACAGTAACAGAGGCATTGGATGATTTGGTAGGAAGTGGCTTCACGTCATCTTCAATCACTGATGTAATCATTGAGAATGAGGAAATCGTATCTGCTGCATTGACAGACCTTGATGAGAGGAAACTTGATACATCGGCATATACTCCATCTAATTATTATACCAAGTCTGAGACAAGCGGCGCAACTGAAATATCAACAGCATTAAACCTAAAGACAAATGCCTCTGATTTCAACACGCACACTGGTAATACAAGCATCCATCATACGCATAGCAATAAGAGTGCATTGGATGCAATAACTGGTAATGTTGGTACAATGGCTTATGAAAATAAGACTTCATATTCAAGTGCAACTGAGGTTAATACCGCTTTAGACGGCAAATCAGACACTGGACATACCCATGCAATAGGCGATATTACTAATCTTCAAACAACACTTGATAGTAAAGCCAATACTGCAACGACATTAGCAGGATATGGTATATCTGATGCATATACCAAGGATGAGACAAGCGGAAAGACAGAGATAAGCAATGCATTAGACGCAAAGGTAAATACAAGCGATATTATCAGTACAATCACCCCTTCAAACAGTGGTTCAACAGCACCTATTGCAACAAAGGTGGTGGCTGAGAATGAACTGACAGTATCAAATGCGTTGAATGACCTTAATAGTAATAAAGCTGATAAAGCAGCAGACCTTGATAATGTTAAGATAAAGAAAATAACTCAGAGTGCTTATGATGCTCTTGTTCAAGCTGGAACTGTCGATTCAAATACACTCTATTTCATATATGATTAATGTTTATGGGAAATAGTAAAGTATTTTTAGGTTTAAATAATATAAAAAGCATAATGCTTGGTCGCCAAGGTGGTAAACTGTTTCTTGGGGAAACCAAGCTTTATCCGCTTGAGAAACCTATTGGTGATGCTGTTGTAAGTTGTGATGATGCAACATATAATGGAAGTGTACAGACAGCACAGAACATTGTTGTTACATTAAGTGGCGTTACTCTTGTGGCTGGAACTGATTATACAGTTACAAGCAATACTGGCGGCACAAACGCTGGTACATATATTGTCGAGGTAACTGGCGCTGGAGATTATACTGGTACAACAAGTGGAACATTTACAATTAACAAGGTAACTCCTACCGTTACAGCGCCTACGGCAAAGGTATTAACATATAACGGTTCACAGCAGGAACTTGTAAATGCTGGTTCTACTAACTTTGGTACATTACAGTATAGGGCAGGAAGTGATTCTTGGTCTACAAGTATCCCTACAAGGCAAAAAGGAGGGTCATACGTTGTACAATATAAAGTAGTAGGAGACAGTAACATTAATGACGTGGCAGCGGAAAACGTACAATGCTCAATCAATGAGAAACAAGTGACTGCTACTGTTACGTTGTCTCAGACAGCATATACGTATAATGGCAGTGCTTGTCAGCCAACCCCTACCGTTAAGGACGGAAGTACGGTAATTGACCCATCTGAATATAGTGTTGCATATAGCAACAATATAAACGTAGGCACTGGTACTGTTACAATCAGTGATAACGTTGGAGGTGACTATGAGGTAATCGGTAGTGCAACGTTTACAATTAATAAGGCAAATTCATCATTGTCATTCAGCGTTACTAATATAACTGTAACGCTTGGAGAAGCAAAGACAAATGCTGTTACTGTAAATGCAGGCGATGGTACTGTGACATATACGTCAAATAACACATCTGTTGTTACAGTTAATAACAGTGGTATTGTAACTGGTATTGGGGTTGGTAATACAACTGTTTCTGCTAACATTAGTAGTACAAGCAATTATAATAGTGCTACTACTAGTTATAATGTGACTTGCAGAATTATAGTAACAGCAAAATTCAATGTAACGAGCACAAGTAGTCCAACAAGAATTGCAAGTGGTACAACTAGTTTTGCTGCTATTGAGATAGATGGCGTTGCACAACCAAGTGTATCAACTGGCTATACGTTTGATGATGTTGGTGAGCACACGGTTAAGTATTATTTAAAAGATACAAGTATTGGTGATAATGCTTTCTATAGTTGTAGTGGCCTTACAAGTTGTACTATAGGTAGTGGTGTTACAAGTATTGATAATGATGCTTTCTATCATTGTAGCAGTCTTACAAGTATAAACATACCTAACAGAGTTACAACTATTGGTGATTTTGCTTTCAGAGAATGTACTAGTCTTACAAGTTGTACTATAGGTAGTAGTGTTACAAGCATTGGTGATAATGCTTTCGATAGTTGTAGTAGTCTTATAAGTATAGATATACCAGATAGTGTTACAAGTATTGGAAGATTTGCTTTCAATAATTGTAGTAGTCTTACAAGTTGTACTATAGGTAGTGGCGTTACAAGTATTGGCACGAGTGCTTTCAGTAGGTGTAGTGGTCTTACAAGTATAACAGTTAATGCAACAACTCCTCCAACATTGGGCGGTAATGCATTTTACAGCACCAATAACTGCCCAATATATGTTCCATGCGATAGCGTAGACACATATAAGGTAGCAAGCGGTTGGAGTAGTTATGCAAGTAGGATAGATTGTAAACGTGAATATGTTGAGATTGGTGGTATCAAGTGGGCAACAATGAACATTGGCGCAACGGGCGTTACTGACACAGGACTTTATTTCCAATGGGGTGATATAAGTGGATACACTGCTTCTCAAGTAGGTAGTGGAAGTGGAGAGAAGTACTTTGGTTGGGCAGATTATAAGTATGGAAACGGTACAAGTTCACCTAGTGCTACAGGTATGACCAAGTATAACAGTAGTGATGGTAAAACAGTGCTTGAGTCTTCTGATGATGCAGTTCAAGCCAATTGGGGTGGTAGTTGGAGAATGCCAACGACTGCTGAGTTCCAAGCGTTGGGTAATGCTGTTAATACAGCTTGGACGGAAAGTTATCAAGGCAGTGGTGTTGCTGGTTTAGTGTGTACTGATAAGACAAACAGTTCAAAGGTATTGTTTTTTCCTGCTGCTGGTAGCTGTCTCAATGGCAGTATGTACAATGTGGGCCGCATCGGCCACTATTGGAGTAGCTCTCTTGGCTCAAGTGATGTTCAGAACGCCTACTACTTGTACTTCCGCAGCAGCCGCGCTAGCTGGGGCAGCAACAATAACCGCTATGTCGGCTTCTCTGTGCGTGGTGTGGTTGGTTGAGAATTCATCTTAACCAAACCAAAACCAAAAAAGCATTAAATTGTAAATAATATCACAATGAAAGATATAGATTGGAATCAAGTGCGTATTGACGCATCTATTAATATAATGAATGCCATATTATCTAGTAGTATTATGGTATTCATATTCCAGTTTATATTTAAGAGACAGATTGCAGATATTGCGGTTAGTTATGCTGATAAACTAATAGAAGAATTAAAGAAAAAGTAATCAGAAATGGTTATTCTTTTTAAAAATGCGAGTTATGTATAAACCAGATTATGGGAAGCCTAATTTAGGTAAAAATGTTCAAATGAATAATAACATTTCTAATAAAAAGAGGTAGACCACAGTCTACCTCTTTTTTTACTAGTTAAGCATTAATATATTTTTGACAGCAAGCTTTCTTTCAACTTCATCCAGTGTCTCTCCGAATCTGAAGAATATTCTTCCTTCCTCTGGGTACTCGTCGTAGTCATCAACGTTCTCCCATGCAAGGGCAATGATGCCGTCTGTACAGTCCTGGAATCCGAAACAACAGTTATCCTGTATGAGGTCAAGTTTAATCCTCATCTTGACAATATGAATCTCATACATATATTCCTCCTTTGGCGCTAGGTTATTCACGAGACAACATGGCTTCTGCTCGAAGTCTTCTCCCCAGAACTCATCGATATTATCGGTGAAGATAAATTCGTATCTGTAGTATCCATCTGTCTCCTCTCCTATCAGCCTTATGAAGCCAAGCTTTACCTCTACTTCATCATCCATCATAAGTTCCTCTTCCATAGTCTTTAACAGCTACCAATAGGTATCCAGTTACCACTGTCCATGTTATACTTCATACCTTTATTTTTCATTTCCTTGCTGAATGCTTTCAGTTCCTTCTCCGAATCCCTGTATTTTTTCCTGGTTAGCTTCCAGTTCTTCATTAAGTCACGCCTAAGCATAAGGAGATTCCACCACCTCTTGATATTGAAGATAAACTTGATTTTCATCTTTATCTTCTGCCACTTGGTCATGACTCCGTATTCGTCACACTTCTCGTATTCCTTCTCACGATTCATGCCATAGCTTGCCCTGGTGAGAACCTGCATGATTCTCTTTTGTTCCTCAAGCCTCGACATGACCTTTGGACGTGGCAGACCATTCTTCTCCATACGACGTGCTGTAGCGTCCTTGAACATGGATTTATAACCCTCGTAGTCAGCTGGTAGGGAGTCAATCTCCCAGAAGCTCAACTGACCGTTTATGCCGTTGTTATATATGTTCTTATCTATCGCCATAGTTGGTTATCTCTATTTTCTTTACTGGGTGGCTACCTTTGCAATCCGCTGGCTCAACCTTAGGAATGGTAGACCATAGTTTATCGTCAATCTCTCTTTTCTTGCTCTTGTAGAATCTGTAGTTTTCAACAAGTTTCTTCAGCTCATCGTCATTGGTGGTGTCGTCACCGTCCATTCTAAGCCTTGAGAGAATCTTCTCCTCAATTGTTCTCATATTTCTCTGACAAGCGGCTGAATCATCCGATAGTTCTGAGTCAACAAGTGGTCCTTCCAGTTTCTTAATAATATCACCAATGGACTTAGTGCCATGACGCTTCAAGATTTCATCAAGCTTTCCTTCCTTGTCCATCTTGATTATTTCCTTTGCGATGCTAAGACTCTCGTCTGAATACTTCCTGTTAGGTGTTTTGATGTTACCATCGCCATCCTTGTCTGGGAACGTGTCTGCAATTTCCTTGCTAATCTTGAACCTCTTCCTTGCGTCCTCAAGCTCATCCATGAACTCAGAGTTTCTGATTTTCTCAATCATTTCTGAATCAGACATCATGTTCTTGATTCTGTTCTTGAATCTCGCAATGTTAAGCTTCTCAGCCCTGTCAATCAGTTCACGGTCTGTTGGCGTTTCCTTACTTTCATCTGAAACAGTCTGCACAGACAGTAGCTCGCCGTTTGCGAAGTTGTAGGCAACCTCAGTACCATCCTCTAGCTGGTAGACTATCTGCCTAACTCTCTTGTCGTCTAGTTTTATATCCATAACTTATTTGTTTTTTTCTGAAACGATTATATTGTCAATTATTTCCTGTTTACCTCGAACTTTGTCGAACATTTCTTTATAAAATGTATCAAGAAAGACTTGATAGTAAATAGTTACGTCATTTTTTTGATTTAATCTGTGTATTCTATCCTCTGCCTGGAGGTTGTCGCCACTTACCCAACTGAAGCTGTTGAAAATGGCTACACGGCTTGCTACAAGCGTAAGACCAACACCAGCAGACTGTATGTTACCAATGAATACCTTCACATCTGGGTTATTCTGAAACTCCTCTACGGATTTGTCTTTCCTCTTTGCAAGCATTTTACCGTTATGCACTACACAGATGCCCTTGAAGGCTTCCTTGATGGTATTCAGCTCCTCATCAAATGAACAGAATATGACCACCTTATGACCAAGGTCGATACACTTTTGGGCAAGGTCAATGGTTTTGCTTGTCATGTTGTTTGCAAGCCATTGTCTCATCATGATGCCCTCGGTTATCTTCCTGTACCTCTCAAGGTCAACTGGGTCTTTCTCGTTTTGTGCCTCTACATATTCATCCCATACCTTCACATAACTCTTCCTCTCTTCTGGAGTGAGTTTATAATTGAGGATTTTTACTGTCTTCTTCTTCAGTTCAAGGTCGTTCTTATCTCTCCTAAGATAATATGACTTGATTACCTCCTGTAGTTCGTCTATGTGCGAAGCACCGTCAGTTTTCCATATCTTTTTGCAGTTCTTGTCAAGAATTTCATCAAGCTCTTTCTTCTCTTCATCTGACAACTCAAACCAACTCTCTTTACCTTTTTTCTTGCAAAATATAAAGGTATGTGCATCACGTTCCTTCCTGTTGTAGAAGAACTTACCGTCACAGTATCTCTCCACATAGTCCCTCCAGTCACGTGATATTGGCGCATCAATCAGCTTGAGGAGGTTATAGAAGTTGATAGGTCTGTTGGTGATAGGCGTGCCAGACAGCTCGTATATACCCTTCGGATTAGACCTCTTAACCAGGTCTGACATTATCTTGTAGAATCCGCTGGTAGTATTTGAGAGTCTGTGAGCCTCGTCTATGATGAATAGGTCGAATTTTGACTGGTAGAGCTGACTATTCTCCATCGCCTCCTGTATGATAGCGGTTTTCTTGGATACCCTCTCTTTCTCCTTCGTCACCTTAGTTACCTTACCATCCTGTAGTTCGAGACTGGTACTCTTCACCATTTCAGTAGGAATCTCATAGAAGTTCTTGAGAATGTCATAGTTGATGATGGTGAACCTGTTCTCTTTCCAATTACTACCTTCAACAATGGTAATATCCTCCTCATCAACGTATCTCATGAGTTCTTTCTTCCATGTAATTTTCACTGATGCTGGGCAAATTATGAGAACCTTCTGATATTTGTCTTCAAGTGCTGCCACGATTGCAGAAGTTGTATTGTGGGTTACTATGTGGTATTTTGATGTTATATAGCTATGGTCTTCTGAATCAACTGCTATACATTGAGCATCTTCGTTACCGTCATACTCAACCGACTTGATTTTTCTTACACAATATTTTTTAAGTGTTGGATTATATCTATCAGCTTTATGTTTCAAACTAAATGGGTTTACCTTTATCTGAATTATCACAGTATATTCTTTCATTATAACGCCATTTCGTTCTCTTTCATACAGATGAACCCTAGCTACACCGCCAAGTGATGTTACTAGTTCGCAAACATCATTTGCAAGTTTTTTAGAGTTGGTTGAATATCTGATTTTATTACCAGACGCAATAGACCCATCGGAATCCATAAGACCTCTAAGTAGTTCTATTCTATTACCAATAGAATCTATTTTATATTCATCTGGTATGAACTTGTCATTACCGTGTACGTTTAAGTTAAGACGTTTTATTTCGCATAAATACTCGTTATTTCTTGTGCCATCAGATTTGATAATTCTATATCGTGGGCAAGAGGCACTTCTGTTTTCACTCAACGTATAATTTTCCTTCAACAGGTTTTTAATCTTCGTCGATGTTTCTATTTCAGAATCTGATATAGATATGTTTATTCCACCGTTACACATATTACCATCCCCGATACAAATACCAAGAATATACGGGTGTATTACGTGTTCAGTAGCCTTATAGTCTATTGGCTTTACCACAGGAATTTCATACTTATAGTTATGTACTTTAGAGTTTTTCCACTCTAGTCCACTATTAAGTATTTCTTCAAGACTCTTAACTTTCCAACCTTTGTTTCTCCTTACATCATTTTGTGTTCTAACAATCCATAGGTGCTCCATACCACATCTACAAAATGAACCGTCTGTAAATGTGACTTTATATATTGGTTTATCTTTATGTGGGAATACACCAATGACGTTATGTTCTTTTCCATCAGAGCCAAACACTTTATCACCTACTACTATATCACCCATCCTTTTATATCCAGATGGAGTTGGTATTAGAGACGAAACAGCTTCCATTTTACCAAAGCCCATAACATCAGCGAGAATGGCTTTCTTTTTGCTTGTAAGGAACTTTACAGCATCTTCCTGGTGAGGATAAAGGCAGCGTCCAGAACGCTCGTTATAGACGTTAAAATCTATTAATTTGTTCTCCCAGGGTTCTGACAGAAAATCGGTCAGTATTGCCCTCTTAGGAGCAAACAGCTCTATGGCTTTCTCCTGTGACCTCCTGTATATGCAGAAGAAGTGTAAAGCCTTTTCAGTTTCTCCACAGAACCATGTTATCTTGAGCTTCTGTGGTATGAAATCAAGTGACAGGTCTTCATGAAGTTTCTCACCGTACCAGTCTGCTATCTTCACTATCTTGTTGACTAGTTTCGGTTGTTTATCATAGTTAGACAACACGTATTCAACCTCAAAATCCTTCATACCCCTTAACCTGTAGGCGTAGACGGTATTCTTGAGGTCGATGATGTGAGGGTTCTCTCCAGAGTACTCCTTCAACACCTTGTATGCCTTGTCAATTTTCTCTAATGATAGTGCCATTTGTTATATTTTATACTAGTATAAAATATAACAAAAATATTGTAAAAATCAAGGGTTTGAAGCAGTTTTTTTTTACAAAACAATGAAATATTTATATTTATAAAGAAAATTGTGTATGAAACAAGTAATTAGATTAACAGAGAGTGACCTTCATAACCTTGTGAAGGAATCAGTAAAACAAATTATACGTGAGATGAAATTCGGCACTCCACGTGCTCGTAGCTTCCTAAGACAGGCGATGGGAAATAAGGTAAGAAAATACAATCATGAAAGTGACCCAGCTCTTAGAAACAAATATTGGAAACAGATACATGATGTTAGCAGTTATGCGCATAATACTGGGGACAAAAAAGCCAAAGAGATGAGTCTACCACACCCTTGGTACTATATCGATGGAATCCAGGGTGCTGGCAATGCTGGACTAAACCATAATCGTTATTACAACGGTTATCAAACTGCTAATTGGGAAGATATAGCAAAAGAAATGTTTGGAAAGGAAGTAGCAGATAAGTTCTATGAATGGGCAGATGGAGAAGAATTTGACCCTACATGGTATCTCAATATGTATGGAGAAGACTGGAGTGATGCAGAGAGTGATGTTGATGCTGACGATGCGTTTGAATTCGAGCTTGACAAACTCGATAGTTGTCCATTCTTAACTCCAGAACAAATACAAGCTTACAAACAGAGATTGAAGGATGAAATAGAAGGTTCTGAAATCGAATATAACGATAGTTATGACCCACCAGACCCACCAGAACCACCATATGAATATGGGATGCGTTATTACGATTAAACAATAATATTAATGAGTGAATCAAGACAGGTTCACTCATTTTTATTTGTTGTCATTTGATATTTATAGGAAATGATAGTGTTTACAGATGAAGACCATAAAAATAAACGAGTCACAGAGAAAAAGATTGTTTGAGGCTTATAGTGATGGTTTCTCTTTTGAGAACCTTACTATGATTGGTGTTGGCTTCGGTAACAATGACGGTAGCGAGACTCAGTACAGATATTGTTGTAAGTACCTTGGAAAACCAGATGGACATGGAACTTCAAGGTGTGTCTTCACTCTTGATGATAAAACGGTACTGAAACTAGCCTATGGAATGCGTGATGCTGGTATAGCTCAGAATAAGAGGGAATATAATTTATCATTGAGAAACGGCTCACCATTATTTGCCAAGATATACGGGCACGACAGCAGATTCACGTATTTGGTTGCAGAAGCTGTGCTACCAGCTAGAGAGGAAGATTTTGAGAGGATACTTGGTATACCATATTACATGAAGTTCAAACAGAACTCTGTTAGAGAGAAAGACCCACATTCAAAAAATGGTGGTGATGCAGACATAGGTTTTAACAAATATTTTGACAATATCAGAGAGCCAGGCGAGTTTCAAGAGGATGGGTTATGTGCATTTGACATCCTCACTTACATAAGTGATAGGTATGCATCAAAGAAGCGTATCAGAGAAAAAAGCTATGATAGTTTCATCAATAGTTCCCCTTGGCTCACAAGTTTGGTCAGACTGGTGAAAAGGTCTAATGTATGTGATATAAGGAAAATGGAGAACTATGGTATTGTAAACAGGAACGGTCAAGAAGAACTAGTGCTACTTGATAGTGGATTTACAACTAAGATACACAAACAATATTATTGGTAATGGCAGAAATAACATTTAGCGGAAGCAAGACTAGGAGAGTGCCTATCAACAGAAACTCTTTGTTCTATGACAAGGAATCGTTCAACGTTGAAATGGAGATAGGTAAGAACTACATAGAACAAGACATGGGACAGGCAATCGTACTGTACCAGGTGGACGCATCGAAGACGCAGACAGACGCTGTGTATGGTGAGTCAACACCTGGGTCAATCACGTACAAGACACCTGTTGAAGTTCCTTGCGTCTACAAGATAGAAGCACCAGAGTTGAAATCTTATGACAAGGACAAACAGCTCGGTACTTATAACAAGATTGGTAAACTGACTTTCAGCTACTACAAGGAGACCACAGACGAGCTTGGCGTGGAGATAAAGAAAGGCGACTACGTTGGAGTGCAGATTACCCCAGAACTCATGCTCTACTATGTAATTAACAATGTTAACCCTAACTATGACAACGGACATACTCTGTGGGGTACGATTCCACTCTACTACACTGCAATATGTTCAAGCGTCGATGCATCAGAATTTAAAGCATAAGTATGAAAAGAAAAGTTTATTTAACTGAGGCTCAGTTAACGCTGTTAACTGAGTTATACCATGATAAGGAGGCTGAGTTAATAATACCATATATAAAGTCATTTGGACAAAAAGGTAAATTACCAGCGTTTACTGGAAAACTTAGTGACTGTTATAAAGACGGTGCGAAACAAGCTTTTAAGTGGGCTTGTGAAAATGACATAGAAAATGTTAGACGCTATGGAGATGTTTGGTTTTTTAGAGAATTCAGTGTTGAAGTAGTCGGAAGATTTACATTCAATAAACGTGGCTTAATATATGTTGAGCGCAGTATTGATTTAGATATATCAAAAGGTTTTAATAATCTTGAATTTAAATCAGTAGGAGAATGTTGGTCATGGTCTAGGCTTAATGCAAAAAGCTATTGTTCAGCTAATTATAATAGAATTATTCCAAACAAAAATATAATCACAGTGATATTATGCGGCTATGTGCATCCAAACAGCGTTGATTGGACTGAGACTGTTTATCTTAATTCATACAGAATGAAAAATGAGACAGAAATTAGGATGAACGACAATGCTCTGGTTGAAGTGCCCTATATTAAGATAGACGGGGAAAAGTTCTACTTAGGGGGGTCGTATTTATTAAATGCAAGCGCAGACAAGTATAACAAAAATAAAGAAAATTGGTAATATAATATGGTATACAAGACATATATAAGCAAGTTTAATACAATAATATCTGGAAGCAAGATTAACACTGGACTTAATCCAATAGCTGAACTTGTCTACGGGCACGATACCGTCGTGTCGAGGATACTAATGTACTTCGACCACAACAAGGTGAAGGAACTCATGAACAACGGAACTATGGTTGACATGAGCAAGATGAAGCACACCCTGCACATCACAAACGCTGGGTCAATAGACTTTACACAACTTCACCAGAAGGAGACCAGCTCAATCAACTTCAACACGAAAATGCGTGCAACATCGTTCGACATTATATTCTTCCTTATTCCTAAACCTTGGGATAGGGGAAAGGGTTTTGACTACAGCAGAAACTACTTTAATTATGATTTTTATTCATGTAAAGTAATAGACGCAACAAGGCTAACTTCTGAGGACGGATGCAACTGGTTTCAGAGAATGAACGGTCTTCCTTGGGACGACGGAGAGAAGGACGAACTTGACGATGAGGTAAGGGATAAGATAGTTAATGAATTCCTATTGGAGCATGATGTGGAGTCAATAGAGGACTTGACAAAGGAGGAGAAACTTGAGCTGTATGCACTTCTCGAAGAAGCGAAAGAACCTAAGTACGCTCCTGGTATTTTCACCAACGATAAATTATCGAAAGAATATGACAAATTCTCTGCTGGTGAAGAGTCAATTGTAATAGCAAGACAACACTTCGATGTGGGTAACGAAAACCTCAATATCGACATCACCGACATCTTCAACAAGTTCCTTGATGGCGAACTTGAGAACTATGGTATCGGTATGGCTTTCTCACCTATGCTTGAGGCTTCAGAGAGTGAGTATGAGAACTACATAGGATTCCTCACTGACAAGACAAACACGTTCTTCGAACCATTTGTTGAGACAAGGTATGAGGACGTGGTATCGGATGACAGGTCAAACTTCGTCCTGGGAAAGAGAAACAGGCTGTATCTCTACTGTACGATAGGAGACCACCTGGAGGATTTGTCACTCAACCCTACCGTAACTATTAGAAATGGTGACGGTGAGATAATTAGGGATTCTGTTGGAAGGGAAATGACTTGGATTATGTCCAAGAGACAGTCCAAAGGTATATATTACATTGATGTAAAGCTCTCCAGAAGTGATTTCGAGCCAGATACGATGCTCTACGACACCTGGACTAATATCCAGTACCAAGGAACACTTTTGGACGATGTAGAGCTTGATTTTGTGGTTAAGCAGTCGGCAAACTACTTCAACATAGGTAACTCAATATCTACAACCGACATCACATTCAGTCCAGTGATTTCTGGTATCAAGGAGAAGGAACAGATTAAGAGGGGAGATATTAGAAAACTTGTCATACAGGCAAAGCCAAGCTATACCAACAACACGGCACAGTTGCTTGACACAATGGACTTGAGACTCTATGTGAAGGACGGCACGAGGGAGATTGACGTAATTGAGTGGGATACTGTCAACAAGGCGTTCCTGGAGAACTACTACATGGTTGACACCAACATACTCATACCTCAGAGATACTTCGTTGACATAAGGATTAAGTACGGCATGAACTCAATAATTCACCATGATGTGTTGTCATTCGACATCGTGGATGACTTGAATAATAAATACGCATAAAGAAAGGTGGGAATCAACTCCCACCTTTTTTGTATTGTTTAGAAAGCTCGATTACTTCCTTCATATCTCTCTGGAACATTGGTATTCCGTCATCTGGCAGATAAGTGTCATAGAAAGACAATATCTTCTCCAGCTTCTTTGTCAATGTACTCTTTGCCATAGTTACAGATAATATAAGTTGCTATAATTGAACTGCTCAAGCCTGTTGGGATTTGAGACATAGTTAGCCATAGCGTCTGGAATCTCGTTGAGAGGATACTTGTTGAGACAGTCCGCAAGTGCCTCTGCAAACTCCTGGTTGTACATCTGCATTTCCACATTGCTGAACTCGTACATGCCACAATCCTGTGCCTCACAGACCTCAGAGATTATCATGCCGCTGAACAGTCCGTGAAGATTGTACTTGCGTGCAAATTCCACAGCATAGCACCAGATACCTATACAGGGACTTTCCCTCTTCCTAATCATATCTACGTGTCTGGATGCTATTATCAGTCTGCCGAACTGGTCTACGCCATTCTGGTAGTTCTTGTCCTTCCTTGGAGCAAATAACCCCTGTGGACACCCGTGACCAAGCATCATAAGCGGTCTATCCATCAGAACCTTATCAGTGAGAACTTCCTTCACAACCTTATTGTTGTCTTTTTCAGTGATAACAATGGGAGAGCCATAACCACCATACAGTTTCTTCAAGAACCTCGTGGACTGGTCGTTAGGATGAATTATAAGCGAATTATTCGGATTCATTTCTTATTGCATTTCTTCATACTACTGAATTTTACTTTCTCACACGGAGTCAATTTAACCTCCCCAATTTTCCTTACGATACATTTCTTCGCTGAATCGTCCAACACTTGTGGCTTAGCAATCTCTGGAAACAGGTCAGCACCAGAATTAGTCACACCACTGTCAAAGCGGAAACCGCCGAACGGCATAAACATGTCAAGAACAAATTTTTTACTCATATCTGTTAAAAATAAAGTTTTCTAGTACCTGTGTCATATCTGACAACCCCACAATATCTCTCGTATTCTTTAAGCATCTTTCTCAACGACTCAATATATCCATCAAAGCGTTCAAACGACTCTACGATGAGATTTTCACCGTTTACCAGACAAATAATAATCTGGTGTCTCTCTTCATCCACCTTAAAGTGGGAAAGACTCTTCCTGCTAAAATATATGTCCATACTTTTAATTTTTTGGCAAAGTTAGGAAAAAAAATCGGAACTACCAAGGGTAGCTCCGATTATTTAAGTTCTTTTAACAGATGGTCACTTGTCCAGCTTGTCTGCTATGTCCATCAGCATTTTGAGTCCAACGGCATCCATTGCGCCACCGTTGTTGCCATTGCCAGTGAGCATAATCTTGGGGACCCAGGACACTTCTGACTTTGCGAGTGCAGTAGCGATACCGATGGCAGTTTCCTTCTTGATGGTTGCAGCCTCAAGAGGTGTCAGACCAGCAGCAACCAATGCACGGTTTGCAGCAGCCTTTGCCTCACCCTCTGCACGAACCTTACGAGCGACTTCCTCAGCCTTTGCAGCCTCAAGTTTTGCTACCTCGAACTCCTGTTGAGCTTTTGTCACGGCAACAGCTTTCTCCTTCTCCTGCTCCCACTTAGCCTTCTCTGCGTCAGCCTTACCTTGCTCTGTAATCAGCACGGTCTTCTGGATAGCCTCAAGGGATTTGGTCTTGGCGGTCACGACTGCGAGGTTAGCCTGCTTCTGTGCGTCAATCTGGTCTTGAGTTGCCTTATCATACTTAATGTCAGTGATTGATACAAGATTACATGTGATACCGTACTGTTGGAACGGACACAGGTCAACCTCTTCCTTGCCATCCTTTGTCTTGATGATACGACCAGTACCTTCCTGTCTCATGTAGTTACCATTACGGTCAACAAGAATCTCTGCCTTGGAAATGGTTTCAGTATCTCCTGTAAGCTCGTTAACCGCCTTGATTTTCTCAACCCTCGTCTTGTACACACCGTTGTTAAGCTGGTCGGTAATGTACTGGATAAGGTCGGTACGGGTTTCAGATACAGACTCCAGAGAGGACATAAGCGGACCGCACGATGTCACAACCTTGTAAAGCGTAGGCTTGATAAGCGTGGTAATAAGAGCATCCTCAGAGCCAAACTCCTGCTGAATCTTTGCCATGTGTGCAAAGTCACGGGGAAGGATAACACGGAGCGAACCGATGATAAATCCACGACCACGGTCGTTGAACGTAACGGCTGCGCCAGGGTTGCTACCAGAGGCGACATATCCTTCATCGTTCTTCTCCACACCCGTGAACTCCACCTGGGTTGTCTTGTTGTACTCGTAGACATTGCCCCACCACTGGAACTGAGCACCACCCTCAGTCCATACCTCATACTTACCAGTTACAGGGAACTGGCACACATAGTTCTTCGACTTGTCACAGTCCTCAATGACACCGCCAAGGACGAAGAGCAACACAAACAGGGCGAACACTGCAAGAACACCCCACAGTACCTTCTTGGGTACATTAATAGCTTGATTTTCTTTCATTGTTTAAAATTTTTGAATTGTTAATACTATTGTTAACCTTTTTTAATAGAAGCAGCCTACATTTGCCTCGAAAGAGGATACGGTGTCTGCCGTCACAGCATCTTTCTCAATGATGTTGATTTCTGCGTAGCCACAGTCACCACCTTCGATACGGATGCTACCGTTCTTTGCACGTGTGACGTTCTCATTCTCCCAATTCCGACGGTCTTCGTCATCGTCGAAATCGTAGTCTTCGAGAATTTTCTCATAAATTTTTTTCGCTACAGCCTTGGCTGTTTTTTTACTGTCACAGGGGATGACCTCCGTATTTACGTTATAGTCATCACTGTCGAAAAACATTGTTTCTACTACAATCATTTTACTTATTTTTTAAGGGTTAATACTAAAATCTCACACGAAGAAATAGTAGAAGGGTATGAGAATCTTCGGAAAGCTCACCTCTTCCTTGGAGAACTTGAGTACTCCCCAGCACTGCAATGCAAGCAGTACATAGTAGAATACAATAATTGCTCCGACTAAGATACTAAGAAAAATTGCGTACTTTAACATATTATTTATTTTTTACTGTCTTTGCTAGGTGATTCCTCAACCTCCACAATTTTTCCAGAGTTGGACTTGTTGAGGTTCTTAGCGATGAGGTTCTTAGCCTCTTCACTTGCTTTAGACTCAGTGTTCCACGACATATACCCTTGCTTGATGAATATGCCAATCTGGTATGGTATGTAACACAGACCCAGACCAAGGGCAACCGCCAAGGCAATCTGCCAAAGGAACGTCATGACAAGGAATGCGAATATGGCTGGGCCTATATTGTTACTGTCAAACTTTCCTTTCTTATCTACACTCATGATTCCCATAACCACAAGAGTAAGAATCGCAATTATGATATGCACGTAGTAAGGTGCGTCCCAAAATACTTCAATCATAGTTCGTTTTTTAATTTCGCTGCAAAGATACATAAAAAAAATGAAATAGCAAAGAATATGGGTGTTTTTTAACGTATTTTAATATTTATAGATAAAGCGGGTGACATATGGAAATGGAAATCATTACATATATTACATAACACAGGAGCGTGGTATCAAGACAAGGATACTACGCTCTTTTTTTAACTAACACTTTATGGGAAAAAAGAAGAATTTACAAACTCTCGATGACGTAGAGCTTGAGTTCATCGAGAAAAAGATGAAGGGAGACAGTGCTCTCAATTATCTAACATCGTGTGGCATGGCTACACAACTAAAGGCTCTAAGTTTCAAACTTGACATTAAGTGTAAAAACGAGAAACAGAAGGAATTTCTCAATGTTCTGAAAAACAAGAAGAACCAGGTATGCTTTGGTATAGGTGCTCCAGGTACAGGAAAATCCTACATATCCCTGGCGTTCGCTCTCAAGGAGTTAAAGGAGTGCAAGTACTCCAATATAATAATGATTGTGCCTACAGCTCCAGCAGGAGGTATAGACTTGAACCTTGGCTATCTCAAGGGTGATTTTGAAGACAAGACCAGACCGTTCAAGGAATGTGACGAGGAAACTATCTCTAAGATTCTGAAGAACAGTGGTAACGGTGACTCACAGATAATGGCGAAGAATTTAATAAACGGTGGCTATATCCGCTACGAGTTCATTAACTATGTGTTGGGTAAAACATTCGACGATGCTCTGATTTTGGTTAACGAGGCTGAACAGTACACAAAGGAGAACATGAAACTCCTACTTACGAGGTTGGGAGAAAACAGCAAGGTGATTATCACAGGTGACTGTGAGCAGGTTAACAGACGAGACATCGTTAACAAGAAATCTGAATGTGGACTTGCGTATGCGGCTAGTCACCTTGAGTCACTCGAAGAAGTTGGCATAACAGAATTCACCAGGGACGATATTGTCAGAAACCCGCTTATAACGAAGATATTGGACAACTGGGATTAAATAAAATAAAATGCAGCCACGCTTGGCTGCATTTTCTTTTCAAATAGGATATTTATAGTTAACATTATTGTAATAATTCAACAAATAATATAAATAAAAATGAAGAGAAGAACTAGAATGTATGAGCCTTGGGGTTATAGGGATGAGAATAACTACCAGGGAGCTGAGATTATCCACGAAAACGACCTTGACAACTTCTTTGCTGGGGCTGAATATAAGAGGGATGATAATAAGATTCATTTCACCAATAAAGACGGAGAAGATGTAGGGTCACTTGACGTTAATGAATTCGTTAAGTCTGATTCAATCATTGACCATACAGATTATAAGGATGGTATACTGAGTATATACTTTACAAATGGCGATGTGGTTACAATAAACCTTACAGAACTTCTTGATGAGAATGAGTTCAAGGATGGATTTATTGTAAATGACCATGTTGTTAAGGTTCTTATTGACGGTGAATCTGATGACTATCTTTCAGTAGGCGAGAACGGTGTTAAGGTTGCTGGCGTTAAGGCTGATATTGATGCCGAAGAAGCAAGGGCAACATCTGTTGAAACCGCACTTGATGAGAAGATTGATTCTGAAATTGCAAGGGCAACAAGCGCAGAAACAGCACTTGATACAAAGATTGATGACGAAGTTGCACGTGCTGAAGCAGCAGAACAAGCACTTGATGAGAAGGTTAGTGCTGAAAAGGGGCGTGCTGAAATTGCTGAAGCTAATCTTAGCAGAAGAGCTGATACGCTTAATGATGAACTTGATGCCGAAAAAACTATAAGAGAATCAGAAGATGCAAAGCTTGACAAGAAAATTGACACAGAAATTGATAATAGAAAAGTAGATGTTGATGAGGAAGAGACTCGTGCAAAGGCCGCTGAACAGGCATTGCAAGGTGCAATTGATGATGAGAAAACACGTGCAGAGGAAAAAGAAATGACTCTACAAGATTCAATCGATGCTGAGGAAGCAAGGGCAATTTCCGCTGAAACAGATTTGCAAAATTCAATTGAGCTGAAAGCTGATAAGGAAACAGTATACACACAAGAACAGGTTGACGCAATGCTTGCAGAGAAACAAACTGAAATTGACAAAATAATCTCTGATTATGAAAAACTCAAGGAAATAGTAGGAGACCTTGGTGGTGATGTTGAGTACAGCGTTCCAGCTGATGGAAAGCTCACTGATATGTTAAAGAAAAGTGGCATAATCAAGCTTACTGAAGATGTTGAGAGCAACACCTATGCTGGTGGCATAACATCAAAGAATATCGCCACTTTGAACCTTGGTGGCAAGACAATCACAACAACTGCAAATACTACAACCAATCCATCAATCATGGTAAGAGGCACACAGCAATTCACAATACAAGGTAGTGGTACATTAAATGCAAATGGACACATTGCTATCGAGGCAAATGGTGAAAATGCAGTTATCACACTTGGTGGAACAGCATTCGGTAGACCTACATACGTTACCAATAGAGAGGGTGAGTTAATTTACTGCTATCTTGGAACAATTAACATCACCAATGGAGTCTTCAGAAATGACAATGATAATAAAGCATTCTTGTTAAACTGCTATGATGCAAACTATAAGAATGGTACGGCAAAGATTGTTGTAACTGGTGGTAAGTTCTATGACTTCAACCCTGCAAACAATACTTCTGAAGGAGAAGGTACATCTTATGTTCCAGAAGGATATGTATCAGTAGAAAGCACTGAAACCATTGATGGCGTGGAACATAAAGCCTACACGGTGAAAAAAAACAGTTAAAAAATAAAGAAAGGTAACTATTCGGTTAGTTACCTTTTTTCATATATTTTGTATATGAGTAACATGTATAAACCAAACTACGGACAGCCTAATCTTGGTAAAAACGTTCAGATAATTGGTGGTGCTAACTTCGGTTCAGAACCATACCTCATAACGATAGGTGACAATACAACAGTGTCGTTTGACTGTGCCTTCGTTACTCACGATGCCGCTACGAGGGTCATAAGGAATCTTCCAGGGCAGAGCAAGGAGACGGTGATATATGCGCCCATAGTGGTAGGAAAAAACTGTTTCATAGGCTGTAGAAGCGTTATACTCCCTGGCGTAAAGATAGGCAATAACTGTATTATAGGTGCAGGCAGCGTCGTAAATAGGGACATACCAGACAACACAGTTGCAGCAGGTGTACCATGCAAACCAATATGTACGCTTGAGGAATACATGGAGAAGCACAAGGATGACTTCATGTATATTGTCTCGAAGCCGTTTGAGGAAAAAAAGAAAATATTGTTGGATAAATTCGGAAAGAAATGAAGAATATATTAGTTACAGGAGCAGCAGGCTTCATCGGAACAAACCTCATAGCAGAGTTGTTGAAGAATGAAGACTGCATGGTTGTTGGACTAGACAATTTGAGTCCTTACTATGACAGGAGGATAAAGAACGAGAACGTCAAGTCAAACTACAACAAGAGGTTCAAGTTTGTGTACAGGGACATTACTGACAGGCTTGAAATGGAGAAACTGTTCAGAAAGTATCAGTTCGACGTGGTGATACACCTTGCAGCACAGGCTGGGGTTGGGTATTCCGTATCAAACCCGCTATTCGTGAATAATGTAAACATAAACGGTTTCGACATTATCGCAAGACTTTCAGCACTCAGTGGTGTTAAGCATTTCATCTATGCCTCGTCAAGTTCGGTGTATGGTGATGAAGGTAAGCTGAAGTCTCCTTACGCTGTCACAAAGGCTACAAACGAGCTACAGGCATCAATGTATTCCAACCTGTATAAGATGAGGTTCACTGGACTTAGGTTCTTCACGGTGTACGGGGAGAGGATGAGGCCAGACCTTGCAATCGCAAGGTTCGCAAAGGCAATACTTGAAAAGGGCAAGATATATGTCTATGGAAATGGAACTCAGATGAGGGATTTCACTTACGTTGGTGATGTTGTAGAAGCAATTAAGCTTGTAATGGAAACTGATAAGGAATGGAAGTGTGAAGTGTTTGATGTTGGACGTGGTTTTCCAATATCGGTAAACAAACTTATAGACACCCTCAAGGAAGTGTGTTTTGCTGAGAGTTTCGATGACATATTCTATGAAAAGCCAAAGTCATACGACGTGAAACTCACACTAGCAAATTCTGGAAAGATGCGTGACCTATTCGGGTTCACATGCAAGACGGATATAAAGACTGGGCTTACAAATTATGTAAACTGGTTAAAAGAAGAAAGAGCAAGCGAATAGCCTGCTCTTTTTGTTTTACGAAATCCTAACATATTCAGAAAGAATCTTCTGTAGGTCATAGTCCTTCAGTTGATTAATGAAACCTGGCTTGTCGCCACACTGTTCCATACCAGCCCAAGGGTGTACGTGGTGCAGTATAGCACCCTTCATAATCTCCAGAAGTTCTACCAGTTTATCTCCCTTTGGAACTTGGTGAAGCCTGTTCATGATATTATCCATTTCGCTCTCCTTCACCAGGGTATCCTGGTCATGTATATCGTGAGATACCTCAGAGTCCCTGTTGCTCATGATATTAACCCTGTCAGCAACCATGTTTATGATGCTGTTGGCAGCGTTTTTACTACCAGTTGCAATACCACTCTTATATTTCAACTGTATATAAGCTGGGTCGATGCTATTGAACATGATGTTACCAACAAAGTTGTCTTTGTTAGCATAATAGTCTCCCTTGTCCGTAGAACTATATTCAGCTTCACCTCTTATACCAGCACGAATGTCAACTTCACTTATTTTGTTTCTGTTGTCAAATTTCAATGTTACATCCTCAGAACCCCTACCAACAAGAGCTACATCTTCTGATTTAGGAAATGCACCACGTGTTTCACTAATCCAGTCTATGGATGCAAGAGGATTTCTGCTTGACATCTGTAGAAGTGTGGTTGCATTTTCAGCAGGGCAATATGTGTTGTATTGTGGTTGTGATATGAGCGGTCCAAGGTAATACCTTTGTGATGTGGCAAACTCACCAGCTTCATCGGCAATGATGAGAACAGCCTCACCTATTTTAGGAACTACCTGTACTGATTTAGGTAACAACGGAAATGCCCAAGGTATAAGTTCATTTTTTTTCTTTTTTTCCTTGTCGATGTCCAGCTTCGCACGTACACGAAGACCACCGCTAGGCTCGTTTGAAAAACCATCTTCAACCTCTACCACAGTGCCTATTTTAATTAAAACTTTACCCATCGTTCAAAACTCCTCTTTTTCTTAATTCTTCATTTGCAGAATTGTATAACACATCAAGTTCGCCAAGGTCAGTGATAAGTGATATAATCTTGTCTTTCTTGACGTTATACTCATTCTCGTAACCCATTTTTTTCAAGTTAATCTCAGCATTGGATAACTTTGAAAAGTCAACTTTTTTCTTCATAATTACATTATCTGTCCGTTCATTGTACTGTTACCACAGTTTATGTTAGTTCCCATTGCAGGTCCTACCTGTATGTTCAACGCAGCAGGGGCCATTCCAACCTGTACTACCGCATCAAGCTTCAATGCCCTAAACAGCTCCTTCGTCGTCGCAAATGAATGTGCAACAGTAAGGTTAGGACTGCCGTCTGGCATAGGTCCTGTCGGTATGCCCATCATGTTAAGGTCTTTAACGATGTTAGATACCGACGTAACAGTAGACAGTCCTGGTCTCTTTATGAGAGAGCAAACCAGCAACAGTCTTGGTAACTGTTGCACTGGTGGCCTTGTATTTGAGAAATAGTTCTTTATTGTCTCGCAAATCTGTGATATACCCATAGTCGTATGTATTAACAAGCGTTAGTTGTAGGTTGTTCACCCTTCTTAGTTGAGCTGACATCAATATCAGCATAGTCAACTGTATCAAGCTTAGTCTCAAGCTGCTGACCACCACCGAAGCTGAACCATATGAGAGGACAGTTCTTGATGATATTGTCAATGACTTCAGCGTAGTATTCAAGTCTTTCTCTAACAACGATACTACCCATCAACTCTATCATTGGGTGTAACTGCTTCATGAGAAGCTTCAGAAGCTCTTGTATGAGAAGGTCACGTAGTTCCTTCACCATCGCCTCTATTATGCTCTGCATAGCCCTTAAAAGGTCTTCTACGCTGAACTTCTTCCATGTGCCTCCCATAAGCCTCTGGTTGACCTCAAGGAGCATAAGAACCTTTGGCGAAAGTATGGCGTTCATAATTGCCAGTATGAGATTTTCTATGAGGTCAAAGACAAATGAGTATTGCACTTCATACTTGTCTTCTTCCGCACTTCCCTCGCTGACGGTCACAGCAGCCTGCTCTATAGCCCTGCCGAGTATTTCCTTCCTCTCATGTAGGGTTGTGGCAGTGTCATATTCCTTCATTATCTCGTTGACGGAATCAAACAGTCCAGCGTCCCTAGTTACTTTACCAAAAGGTTGTCTCTTTGCTCTCTTAGCCTCAGCCGCCTCAAGGAGAGCGTCGTATTTGCTGTTGTCAAATGAGAAGAAACAGTCATTAAGTTCAGAGTCGTCAGTGTTGACAATGGTCTTTATGATGGATTTTATCTTTTCGGTTGCTTCCTGGTGTTTGAGGGCAAGTGATGCATTTATACCGACCTGTGTGTTGACGAGTGTCTGGAGAAGCGTAGAAGCCAGTACTTTGGCATCAAACAGCTTCATACCCATCACATAGTCGTAGTTGAACTCGTACACCGTAAGACCGCCGTAGCACTCTATGAGGTGCTTCATAAGTTCTTTCTTGTCATCAACACTCACCTTACCAGTCTTGTAATTTATCCTTACATTTGTACTACCGACTTTAATGACAGCCTCACCAACACCTGGCTGGTCTTCTGTTGCATCCACTATGGTGTATTTACCATTGGAATCATAGTTACCGTTTGCATCAAACCTAAGTTTAATGAATCTCCAAGGCGGCTCTCCGTTTGACACGTCTGGAGTGTGCATATAAGGTTTAGGAAGAATGGTGAATCTGAACTTGTTATTAGCAACACCAAGCAGTTCCTGGTCTCCAAATGCAGAGTCTATATACTGTAGGTTACATATAGCCTTTTCCTTAGAATAATCCCTTGACTTTATCTTTGTCTTTACACCACTGGTTCTTTTCTTACCGTTGACGTATTCATTCTCTTTCGTTGCATAGGCATAGCTACCGAAAATGTTTGACGTAAGCTGGTCTTTTCTCCTAATATACCAGTTAACGCTGGTAAGGTCATCAGACGTAGGGACGAGGGTGTTTGTTATAATCTTATCCTCATCGTTTCTTATAGCCTCTATACACATTGATAATATACCAGATGAACCACTATATGTAAAAGTGTTTCCTGGAAGAATCTTTGATGGGTTATCCTCAGTACTTTTCAGTGTTAACACATTGAGAAGAGTTCCATTCTTAGGCTCTACGGTATAACTACCAGCACCGTGAACATTGTCAACAAATGTATCAGAAATTTCATTAACAGGAGAAGCCATAGGGAACTTGCCCTTGTGCATTACAAACCAGAGGAATGCGTCAAAGTCGTCTGCCCTTGCAAACTTGTACACGTCATCAACACCGTCCTGTCCGAAATACATGTCACGTCCTACGTTACTCAGTGGACTCACTGACAGTTTATCAAGCAGGTCTATTGATTCAATGTCTATGTCAATACCATACTCATTAGGTGTAGTACTCACCGTAGGAGATTTATGACGTTTTCTATACTGGTCTGGAATCCTTGGGTCGATTGAACACGACACCATGTTCTTCAAGTTTGTAAGAAGAATGGTCTTCACGCCAATCTCAAGTGCTGGGAGAACGTATATTAGGAAGTCAGTAAGCCACAGTTTTAAGTCCTCATACGTTATTCCTGCGTGCTCAAGGAGTTGTAACAGGAACTTCATAGGACTGGTGGATAGGGTAAGAGAAAGAGACGGCATATTGACCATAATTTCCATTATAGTCAACACCTTGTCAATCATAGCTTTCGCAGTATCGATGGTTGCCATCGTCTCTGCCTGCACTTCCTTCAGACTAGCCATTACTTCTTGTTAAGTTGAATTGTCTTAGTTTTTTCCTGTTCGTTCAGTGAGTCATCGACAATCTTTCTGATGTCGTCAAAGTTAAACGAGACGTTCTTTGCAGCGTCTCCGTTCTCAAGAGCACCCTTCACGTCACCGTTGTGGTGGTATATGTCCGTGAGGAGCTTTGCAATGTCAAGCTTTTTGGCAATCGCCTTGTCCTTGAGTCCAAGATAGTCGTTGATTGCCTTGGCATACTTTGCCTTACTTTCCATAGGCTCTTCCTGGAGGCTGGTAGCGTTTGCCAGCTTGTTTATTTCGTTCTGTGACTGTACGATTTGCTCGTCTGCCAGTCTATATGTTTCCTGTAACAAATCCCTAATATTTTGGATGTCGTTAAGTTCTATTTTCAGCTTTGCCATTTCTTTTTGATATAAATACTTTCAATCGGATTTATTCATTGATAAGTGTCCATTTGAGGTCATAATATTTTTTCTTGTATACTCTCATGGCATCCCTTATCTCCTTTGTGTTCAACATCGTCGTTTCCTTGAGGAACAACAGTATGGAACTCTTGTTGAATTTGTCGCTTCCCATCTGTGCGAAAAGTTCCTCCCAGTTTGTCATGAGATTGACGAGTGCCTGTCCCACTTTTATCTCGTTTTCGTTGAGCTTCATTCTCTCAGAATCGTCAAGTATTTTCTTGATATTCTCAACTGTAGAACCAGTGAGTTCAGCTATGAAAGTTTTGCCAGTATCAGAGTCATTGTACGAATATCTGATGTCATCGTCAAACCCACCCTTTGTAGAGTCAAACGGGTTGTCATATGACGTATTTCTTTTCTGATTCTTGATGAACTGGTTGATTTTGTAATACAGGTAGTTTTTGCAGATTGTACCACAGTATGAATATGCCTTGTATCCAGACTCTGGCTTGAAGCATGACAGCTTTGTCATTAGGAATGAAATAGTGTCATCGAATGTCTCCTGGAACTCCTCATCTGGTGGATATAAATTATATCTCCTAATGATTGATTCCACCATCTTCGTGAAAGCTGGCTTGAGAATTGTGTTGAAGATTCTGTTCTTCTCCCTCTCGTCGTCTGTGGAAATGTAATCGACTACTGCCTGCTCCTCACGCTCGTAGAAATAGCCCTTCCTCTCCTTGGATGGTTTTCTACCCCTCTTTTTCTTTACTTTCTCTTCAGTTACAATAACTTCTGACATTGTAGTAATATTTATAGATGTGGGCATGTGCCCAATTATTATTTTTATACTTCTAAATATTACATCAAAGGCAAATCTGCGTAACTTTGCCGCACTTTCTTTCACATTCCTAATTAGGAATCATCGTGCGCCTTAAGATGTAGTGAAAAAATGGCATTAACCACTACAATTAATGCCATTGAAAATAACAAAAATAAATATATGCAATAGGTTTATCCCTCAGTATTCTGTATCTCTGGGTTATATTCCTTCTTCCTGTCCTCCTTGTAGAAGTATTCCCTCTTTGCAAGGTCGAACCACCACTGTGACTCTTCTTTACTGATTTCAGCCTTGTACTGCTCTACGAGTGAGTTCTTTCTTCCAAGAGAGTGATTGTATCCAACCTTAGGTATCACGAACACCTTCTTGCCCTTGTTTGTTGCACGAAGCAGCCACTCGTACCAGAAGGTAATCTTGATAGATGGTTTCAGTCCTCCGACCTCAAGCCAGTCCTTGAGATTGAAAATACTACCAGTGAGGTAGAAGTCGAAGTAATTCTGGAGACAGTCAAGGTCGATATAGCCAAGCTCGTTAGAGAATGAGGAAGCCCATGCAGCCTCGTTACCAAAACCAATGTACTTACCGTCATTGAAATCAGTGATGTCCTCAAGACACATGAACACGCTGGTATCTGGCATAAACTCGATATACTTCTTCGCATTATCGAGCCAGATTGGTGTATATGTGTCGTCGAACTCAAGGATTGAGAACCACTTCACGTCTGGGTTGTTCGCAAATGCATTCACACCGTTCTCGACAAGTTCAGCGAATGAGCTTCCCTCCTCGTCTGACACAACGAGGTTAAGCCTGTTAGATGCACCTTTAATCTTCGCTGGGGTAGTACCCTTTGGCGTTGAGAGGCAAATTGGCATGCCTTCTGGAACTGACTCAATCGCCTTGTTGAGAAGTTCTATGTTTTCCTTACCGAACTCATGCATCGGTATGATTATTCCTAGTTCTTTCATTATACTTCCTCCTGCTTTTTAACCTGTGTTAGTAACTCTTCCATTTCCTTCTTTCTCTTTCCGAGAACCTTATCTACATAGTCAATGAACTCCTTCTTGCTGTTCTCCCTGGTGTACTTCTCCACTGTCTTCTTTGCCTCCTCAGCAAGGATTGGTGGAACTTTGTCTGTAATCCATGCACGGACAACACTTGCAATCTGCTTGTGAAGTGTGTCGTAGTCATTGAACCATACACAGCAATTTGGAAGCTCATCGCCAGAAGCCCATTCAACCTCAGTTGTAGGTACTTTCACCATAACAATGCTGCCACTCTTCATTGCCTCAAGAGCTGAATACATGAAACTTGCGTCCTCGTCAACGATGATGGTTATAGCACCGTCACGAAGTGCCTTTGCAAACTCAAGCTTTGGAAGGTTTCTCAGTTCCTTGAATGACACCCACCTCAGATGATTGTACTTCCAGTAGAAAGGCTTCACAATCTTCTTGATGTCTGACTGGTCTTTCGCAATCACATTGATAATCATCTTCTTAGGCTCGATTGTGTTGCCGAACACCTTTGAGATATAAGGGGTAACCTTCGTCAACTTGACGTAAGGGAACACCTCGTTAATCTCAGCAGCCTGGTAGTCAGAATTGGTAATACCTTCCATAATTCCAAAGTCACCCCACTGTGCAGCGTATGGCATCTGCTCCACAACAAAGTCATAGTTCTGGAGGATGACAACCCTCTTACATGGCAGGTTCTTTGTCTGGTTCATAACCTGTGAGTAAATCTCTGGAATGAACAACAGGTCTGAAGGCGATGTGCCGACCTCTCCCTTGTTCACGTTGTAGTGTGGGAGGCTTGCGTACTCCTCACCAAGCCATGATGCGACTCCTTCAAACTCTTCCTCTGTATGAAGCATAGCGACATCGTAACCCTCTTCCTTTGCCATGAGAGCGAGGTTGTAGATGTATTCGAGGCTTCCGCTTGGGACACCCTTGGCGTCGATTACGAAGAAATAGATTTTGTTCTCCTTCTTGTCAATCCTGGAGATTTCCTTCTCTATGTTCTCTATTATCTTCTGCTTTTTCTTATCCATTGTTATCTTGCTTTATTTCCTTTATTAACTCGTATGACTCAAGCGTGTTGAGTGTGATGCTCTGACCAAGTGACATTGCCTTCAAGTCGTCGATAGAATCAAGTATGTCGATGAACATCTTAATCATATCATACTTTATCGTGTTCTGTCCTGTGAAGTCCGTCACCTTTACTTCCTTTACCTCCCTGGTGTTAGGAATCATCTTGTCAGTTTCCTTATCGTAAACGAAGTTTTCAGTAATCTCCACTTCACTGTTTCTCTTGTTCGGGTCTCCGAACACAAACTCGCTTATCTTGTTGATGTCGAAAATAAGATTTGTATCACCCTGCTGCATTTATGAAATTTTTAAAGAAATTATTGTCACCTATAACATCAGTGAGGTTGTTATAGTTTAAGAATGCTTTCTCCTTGTTTTGTTTGTTGAACTCCCTGTTGATAAGGATTATCTTCTTACCTTCTGGTATCTCCTCCTCGAACATCTGGTTGTTGGCAGTGATTACTACATCGCACTCATCCCACACCTCTTTCACTGACTTAGGGAAGAACACTTTTCTGACTCTTGCACCAAACTTACTGAGGAAGAAAAATGTTGACTGAATAGTAAGTGCCTCCTCGTTAAGACTGTAAAACACTACCCTAATATCCTCTTCCTCGATGTTGGATATGTTAACAAGCCAGTTCGTGAACTTCGCAGGTAGTTTCTGCTCTGCTGCGTTCGCACATCCAAATATCTCGTATGGGTAGTCAACGTAGATGAAGTCATTCTGCTGTTTCCTGCTACTGAACTTCATGTATTTCTTGATAACGTCAACTCTGTCGTCGAGGTCATCAATCTCAAGCGAAGGGTCAAACTCCTTCTGATAATATCTAAGAAGCTGCCTGTTGACATTCCTAACAACATGGTTCAGCTCAACTCCTATTGTAAGCATATTACTTTTGTTTTAAAATATAATAATTTTTATTCACTTTTCAAGGCTTTTTCCAAACATTCTTTGCAAACTGGCTCTCTACCGTCTGCTCTCTGTATGTCTGCGTCATATACTGACATTTCCTTACCGCATACAGAACAGTAGGCTTTCCTCTCACTCTGTACCATTTCTGGCGCAACTTCCTTCCTCTCCTTGTTCTTGTATTTCTCATCCATGCTCTTTGAGTAATACTTACCCTCAAGGTCGAACGGCATCCTTGCGTAACCGCCCCATGAGAACGTGAGAAGATATTCATGCTCAGTCTCCTTGAACTCCTTAAACTCAGCACCATTGGTGAAACAGTAGTTGGTGAAGTCAATCTCGTTTGTTGCTTTATATGTAATGAAACTGATACTGTCAATGGATGTCAGTATTTCGTTTCTCTCAATCTGATACTTGGTTTTTACATCTTTCAACTTTGCCAACTCGTTTATGAATGGTTTTGACTTAGCGTTGTATGGGTCTGGCTGTTTCTCGAAGTGTAAAGTTGTTTCAATGATTATCGGATTTGTTTTTTCCCTAAAATCAATGTCAACGTCTATGCTGGTTACAAACTGTTCAATTTTGAATCTCACGGTGGAGTTGTAAGTAACCTCAAGCCTGTATTTCTCTACGCCATAGTCATTTAGTCTGTTAAGCTCCTCAAGTACTGTTGAAACCATAAGTCCGTTCTCCTGGGAGAACTTGTATCTACATTTATCTTCCTTTGGCTTATCGTCTTTCTTGACAGCAACGCCATTACCCAGATATTCGTAGTTTTCAGCCTCACCAGCAACCTTGTAAGTCCTGTACCTTAGTTCCTCTACCTCCTGGGTCACTTCGCCCTTTAGGAGGTGTTTTGCAACCCTCTGGTCAGTCACCTGCTTGGTTATCTCAGTGCCAGCCTCGTCTGCCTCGCCTGCGCCCATAATTTCATCGCCAGCGGCTTTCAGTCCGAATGGCAGTCCATACCATAGGTTGAGGAGATATTTCTTCAACTTATTCATACTCAATCTCAGTTAGTAACCTTTTCTTCAATTCGTTAGTTATCCTGTCCTTGATAGCGAAGTACTGTTGTCTCTCGTTTATAGTCTGCTGAACGTCAGCAGGTATCCTGTGATTGGTATCAAGAACGTTATCACCAGTGGCAAGGATGTATCCGTCTGTCATCCTTGAATACTCCCTGCAAATGTCTGTCGCAACACTGTATATTGCTGACAGCTCTTGTAAATTCATTTCACTTAATTTCATATAGCAAAAACTATGCCAAATTATTTCTTTAGTATGTCAATTGGGTAATATTTACCGAATTTCTTGTTAATTACTTCCCTGTTGGTATACCATGTAGGTTTCAGCTTACCCACAGAGTTATGTGCAAGTCTTATGTTTGTGGTTACACCAATCTTGTAGTCCCACCCCTCAGAGTAGTGGTTTGAGAGACAGAAATCAATATCATAGAAGTCAAAACCATCCAGTTCTCTGCTGAAGTTTTCCTTAACTCTCTTCTTGTGTACACCAATGAACAGTCCGTCTACAACAACGACTTCCTGCAAGTCTTTGTCGAGGAGTGGTGAAAATGCAGTAAGCCATGACTTACCTTCGTTCCTGTGAAGAACTTGTCCAAATTTTTTCTCATAATTCCACCATGCACCGTTGGCATCAAACTGTGCAGAACCAGCAACGCCGATGATACCGTAGTCCTCATGCTCGTTGAAAAGTCTGAGTAGTTCTTTTCCCCACCCCTTCCTAAGGAACTCGATGTCATCATGTACAAACACAACTATGTTATCTGGTATATCCTTAGATACAAGCATATCGCTATATATCTTCGAGAGACTTACACCATCTGGATTGTGGATGGCGTAGACATGGCATATGCAGCCACATGTCTCTTTCAAGTGCTCAGCAAATGGGTTCTCACCGTTTGCGGCTTCTCTGGTACAGTAAACTATTGCAATACTTTCTTCCATAACTTTTTATTAAAAAATAAAAAAAAGCAGTCAAGAACAAACTCTTAACTGCCTTAATTTTATTTTTTTACACCATATTCCTTTCTTTTCCACTTTATATGGAATGAAAAGTCTGGTTCTTCTCCGTCTGATTCAGTAATACATCCTGGCTGTATGTGGTATACCGAATTTGTAAGGTCATCTTTTACCTGTATCCTGCAAAAGTCACGATTGATGAACATCACTGTCCCAGATTTATCGGAGTTCCACCATCTGAATTTCACTTTACTGCCGACCTTCACGTTGCCGTCTGGTACTATATTTTTGTTTACAAACGTTGTCCACCTCTTATGAGCATTCTCAACCCTTGGTTTCCTAAGAAACGAATCACCATCATAATACTGGTATAGCAACGACACGAACATGGTATTTCCGAATCCATTTGTTTTAAAGTGGTTGTTTATAATTTCAGAGAATGTAGCCTGTTTCTTGTTATATTGCCCAGTTGCTGGGTCGAATCCCCAGAAATTACTTGTTGTCCTCATGCCAAGCTTTATTATATCTGGCATAATGCCCCTTATCTTGGCGTATGTTAGAAATACTTGTAGTGGTGTCATTACTTCTTCTTGTTTATCTGTATGTATGTCAGCTCGTTTGCCTGTCTCACGATGGTTGCCATAACGCTTGAGTGCCACCTTGCCTGGTCATCCGTAAGGTCTCTGTCGTTTACCGTCATGACCTCAGCCTCTTCTGGCGTGAACTTTATGCCTGCGTTCTGGGCAATGATAAGCGAATGAAGTCCAGTCCTAATGGATGGCTGGTGTTCATCGTACTTATAGACCATTCCACGTTTCTCAACCTCCCATTGGTTATCGTTAGACACGAGTCTCACTGCCTTTGCGATGTGGTGCAGGAGGCATACCTTTACCAGTGTATTTTTATCAACTCTCTGCTCTTCTGGAAGCAGTTCATTTAATTTTACAGCGTAAGGCGTAAGAACCTTGAGAACTATCTCGATAAGAGAGCCTGGATAGGCGTTACCAAAATCATTAGTGTTTGTGAACGGAGCAAACTTCAGTTTCTCTCCAAAATCACCTGCAAACATGGTTGCATCAATACCGAGCTGTGACAGTTTCTTTAGGTACAGCTCGTAGTTTCTGTTTCTAACTTCATCTGTAATCATAATAATACTTTTGATTTTAAACGTTTGACATTCAACTTTAGTGTCCCGTCCCTTCTGATGAGGTGGTCAAGGAAGAAGCCACACTTATCTACTGCTGGGTTAACATAGAATCTGAACTCACCGTGCTTGATATATGCATCCTTGTCGTACACATAGAAGATAAGCATCTTGTACTTGTCTCCACCGACGTACTCGTTCGCCTTCTGCTCCTTCTCGAAGAACTCCTTCCTTATGCCCTTGATGTAGCTGCCATCGTGACTGAACGTTGACGTGTTCTTCACTTGGAAGAAGGATTCAACATCACCGTCGCTGAAGGACATCATATCAATGCCGTACTTTGTGTCAAGCTCTATCTCATCCTTCCTAGACAGCACGTTGTAATCGTGTATCTTCCTGCCAGACTTGACGAGCATTTCCCTAACGATGTCCTCTGCCTTGAACCCGATGAAAGCGTCAATCACCAGCCTTCTGAGGAAGATGTCAAACAGGTCATCGAACTTGACATGCTGCATCACCTGGTGACATTTCTTACAGTTGTCTACGAGGTAATCCTCTGGATACTCATTGATGAAATCTCTGAAGAACGTCTCTATTGACTCATGACTGTAATCATTCCACATCTGATAGGACTTCTTGAACCCGTCAGTTGTGTACTTCTTGATGTAATAGTTGTCTCCGTCACGCAGACAATGTTTCAAGTCGTTTCCGTAGTAGTGTATGAGTGGTTTCAGTTCCATGTTGCAAAGATATATAAAAAAAGTTAAAAAAACAAATTTTAAGAGATATTTTTTATTTTTAAAAACTAATTAGGTATTATAACGTTATAATATAAAATATATTAATATATTATTTAGTATTATTAGATATTTATTATAAAAAATACGTATATGAAACAGATAGTAAGACTTACAGAATCAGAACTCAAGAATATAGTAGAAGCCTCAGTGAGACGTGCCATCAAGGAAGGCGCAGTAGAGGAAGGCTGGGGTAAAGACATGGCACTAGCAGCAGGTATTGGACTTGGTGCTGCTGGTATTGCAGGAACAGAGAATCCAATTTCTGACAGACTTGAACAACAGTTTGCTGACCAGGAGGAGATGGGAAGAGCTTTCCCAGAGGATAGAGCTGAATACGGAGACCAGTTGAACCCAGGCGGACTTCCAAATGATACAATCTCTTGGGAGGATGCTCAACGCATACCAGAATCTCGTATTAGAGGTGCTGTCATGGAGTCAATAAAGAAACTTATGAACGGTAGACTGTAATGAATAGAATTGATAGAATAATATCAGAATCTATAAACAGGTTCATCTTGCGTGAGATAGATGAAATGAGTAGCATCTATGATATGGAAGGTGGAAGTTCTAAGACCAAGGTCTACAAGCCGAACGGTGACGTTCTCCAGTTCGGTTCAGACGCTAGTGGTAGGACTAAAAAGGCTATTGATGCCACTATCGGAAGAAGAAAAAGAACATACACTAAAAGGTCAAGACCAAAGGACTTGGCTAGCATCTATTACGCAGATGATTTATCAGACTCACAGAAGGCAAAATACATCGCTAGATATTTGAGAAACGAGTGGGATAGTAGGAAGCTTGACGCTATTGTAACGTTTAACAGAAGAAGTGGTACTGACTTCGGGCATGAAGACAGGGAAAAACTAGATAATTCTGTAAGGAGACAGGTGTCAGCAAATGACACTCCGAACCCATCAAGTCCGATTAAAAAGGAGACTGTCAACCCATTCCAAAAGGTGTGTGAGGCATATAACAATCTTAGCGATAAAACCGCCTCAGTTGAAGAATGGGGTGCTGAAGGTGACTATGATAACATCATTACCAAACTATGTGAGATGCCTAGAGAGTTGGATAATTTGGCGTTCTGGCTTGGTAAATTGTATGACTGGGTGAAAAAAAGTATGAAGTCTTTCCAGGCAAATGCAGCAAGAAAGGGTAACATAGTTAATGGATATGTAAGAAACGACGGAACACAGGCAATAAATGGCCTTGCCCAGCTTTTCCCAAATAGTCCAGAAAAATTCAGTAATGAGGTCACTAGCAAGGTGATACATTGTGCTGAGACAATAAGGATGTGTTGGGGAGACATCTATGGAAACGGAAAGAATGATAACCAGACAATAGAGCTTGGAAATGATAATGAATTAGGTATAAGAACAAAAAGGAGGTAGAAATTCTACCCCCTTTTTTTATTCAACTCCTACAAATTTCTTGTAGAACTCAACTCTCTTCTTGCATATTGTATCAAGTGAATATCTGTCCTTTACAAACTCATAGAGGTTATCCTGTAGTTTCTTCAACATTTCCCTGTCATCAGCAAGCTTGTTGATATATTTCGCCCAGTCCTTGTGATTTTTCCTTGTGTCAACCAGTAATGCTGTGCCATCCTCGTTAATCTTTCCACCCTTCTCAATCATAGGAATCAAGTTGATGGTATATGCACCGAAGTTCTGTGCTATGAATGCCGTATGTGTGAATCCGCACTCGATTTCCTTCAACTCTGACTTGACACTGTTAAACTCATTTTCCTTGAGCGGTGCAATTAGTACATCAACGTTTGCATAGTGTGTTGCATAATTGTTGATGTCCCTAGTCCACATTCTTCTGTAAGGCTCATTGGTAAATGGGTCATCAACGTTAGGCATATACTTCATGAGGAACTCTTTATGCTCTGGCGAAACATTGTTATAATTATCAGTGAATATCTTCTCGTAGTCGCACCATACACTTTCCTCTGGCGTGATA
>ODAJ012182334.1_pt1 | contig 37037 bp, 34 predicted proteins | sample 1539241 | NCBI WGS metagenome assembly ODAJ01 (sample SAMN02144231, study PRJEB22623) | gut metagenome | biome: sheep rumen | host: Ovis aries | place: New Zealand
TTCATCCATAGCTATGTCGAATTCGGATCCTCTTAATCCGTTTTCTTCTTCTCTCATATCAGCAACTGTACTCATTAAGGATACTCTTGTACCGAATTTGTCGTGTAACTCTTCGAGTTGTTCCCATGTTACAGCGGTACATCTTTCAGATGCTTCTCTGCTGATTGATTGCTGTTGTACGTGTTCCATTTCTATTTGTATAGCTGGTAACCCGATATCTGCTGCTCTTTGACAAGCTGCAAAAGCAATGTTTTTTGATGTTGCTTCTAATCCATCAATTGATTCTTCTGATCCTTCAGCTGGAGCTACTTTAATGTTTGGATAAACAAGTCCTCCACCTGCTACTTGGTCTAATCCTAATTTTACAGGATTTTTAGTTTCACCAAATAACATGTCGTCTGCTGATTCTGTTACCATTTTTGTAAATGCTTTTCTTGACATATAATTTCACCACTAAAAATTTTTAATCTTATACCCACATAGTTATTATTATAGCCCTAATGGATATATAATATATTACCTTATTAACAACAATTATGATTGAAAAGTGATAAAGTTTTTTTTAAATTACTTGATAACGAAAAATATAAAAACGCACAAAATTATTTAAAATCAAAAATAAGCCCAAATAACAATTTAAAATTATTAAAAAAATACATTTATTTATGAAAAATTATTAAAAAAATACATTGAAACAATAATATCAAAAATAGATGGTGTTGAAAAAAGTAATAAATTATTAAAAAAGTAAGCTTTTCCAGAGATTGTTGCATAAATCTTATTTGAAAAAAAATCAATAGTCCATTTAGTTTTTAGCAAAAAATTAAGAAAAAATTAATACAAATATTATATATGAACTTAAATAAAAATATTAATTATATCATTAAATTCGAGATGATTAAATGACAAAAACAGACGAGGAAGTACTGCAAGAAGTACTTGATACAATAGAACCCCTAAGAGGAGTATTGAATGTAGGAGTTCTTAATGATGAAGTACGAAAACGTGTTTTAGAGATAGAGATGGAAAAGACAGGCGAATTGATTCCAGTAATAAATCTTGGTGTCAAAGAATGCCTTGAAAGAGACTTTACAGTAGCAATAATCAAAAATGCATCATTCAGACCACCTCCAACTGCAACAGTACAATTTGTTGATAACCAGGGAAACCTACTTGGTGAAGAGATTGTAAATGTAGATCAAAAGAAAAAATATGAAAATGATGAAAAAGCACAATTCATACATCCTGACTTTGTTCTACTCAAAAATCAAAAAGAACTTGAAAATGATTTGAAACAGGAAAACATTCAAGAAACCGTGAAAAAACAAGCATTCCTTTTACCTCCAGTTCAATTTATAGAAGTAGAAGAATTGGAAGATACATGCGATGTAGTTTCAAGTAGCCCTGATCCGTTAGCAGATTTATATTTAAAACAATATTTCAACTTTGAAGATGATCCTAAATTAGCTTCAATATTAGTTGGATTTAATGTTAAAAAATAACTTAACCCCCATTTTTTTTAAAACTTATTTAAGTCATATTTTCATAGAAATAGCATAATCTAAACTAACTTCAATTAGATAACTCTTTGATTAAATATGTAGAATCCAATCAAATATAATCAGACTATTTTAAGAATGAGATTTGATGAAAATTAAAATTGTGTATAAAAATAGTGTTTGTTGTATGACATATAGAAAAAGAAAAGATAATGAAAATTATCTATTGATAAAATTCATCTCTTGCTTCTACAAATGCTTTTAAGTTTTCAAGTGGTGATTTAGGTGCAATACCACAACTTGGTGCTAAAACATTTATACCTTTTTCTAAAGCTTGAGTTGCTTCAGCTTTTACTTCTGCGGTTGGTTTACTGAATAAGGTTTGACTTGTTGATACGTTACCAACTAATACAGTTTCTGAACCTATGTCAGCTCTTACTTGTTTAGCTTCTTCTACATCTACAGCTTCTTCGAAGGAAATACCGCTGAATCCACATTCTAACATACCTTCGAGAATAGGTCTTGAGTTACCACAGATGTGGAGAATACTGTCACATTCAAATGCATCAGCTAAATCTTCTAATGCAGGTTTTGCGAATTCATCGAAGTCGTTAGGGTCTAATAATTCAGGAGATGATGTTGGGTCTGCTACACAAATAACATCTACACCAGCTTCATTGAATGCTTCAACTAATTCTGTTTGTGCGTCTAATGCTACTTCAACTACATCTTCTACTACGAAACTGTCAGTTTTTAACATTTTTACTAAGTCTTCTACACCTAATAAGTGTCCTGCTAATGTGAATGGACCAGCCATACCTACAACTACAGGTACATCAGGGTATTCTTCTTTGGTTTTTTCAATTGCTTGAACAATAACAGGTAATCTACCTTGTTCTACATAATCATCAGGAACTTCTAAATCCTCTACATCATCAAAAGGAGCATGTGTTCTTAATGTTGGAGTACTTTCCATGTCACCTAAGTCAACTTCACAACCGAATGCTTCTGCTTCAGCGGTTAAGTCGAAAGGAATTCTTGCACATTCTAATCCTGCTTGTTCGTGTAATGAAACACCTAATCTTACCATTTCATCAACATCTTGGTGTGCTTTAGGCCAGGATACGTTTGCTGCAGGGAAAGCATCTTCAATTGCTGCTGCTGTTGCACTTATTACAGGTACTTTTTCTACTTCTTCATTGTTTAATGCTGCTTTTAAATTTTCTATAAGATCCATTTGTTCACCTTTATAATATTATATAATATGAGTCTATATTTTTTTAAACTCTAGATTTTTTAATGTTTATAATTATCAACATTGATATTCGAACTTCCAATCTGTAGAAGATGGATTCAAGGGTTGTCAAAATCAAGTGATTTTGAAGATTACCAAGCTATCCCCCCAGTTCATGAGGTTCATGTGAATGCATAATATTATTTATTAAATATTATTTAAACTTTTGACTAATTGCAATTATGTTACATAAAGCCATCATTTTTAAATTTAATTATCCTTTTAAATAACAGAATACATTCGTAAATTGTTTAATTTAACAAGCCATATCTCATATGGATAAACCTGCAAAAATTAGTTTAATATGTGAGTATAAGACTAATTTTACAGCTATTATAAATACTTTTTATAATCATATTTAATCAATAACTTGTTATTGGTATAATATATAATCTTCAATACATATATAATTTAAGAAAATTTCTATAGATATAAACTATTTTTTATAATCATAAATATTATTATTGATTACTAGTACAATTTTCAAAAATGAAAAAAACAATACCAAATTATATTAATTTCATTAATTAAATATATTATACATATAGTAATATTCTAGATAAGTATTTCAAAAATTTTACTAAAGGTGACTAAATGAAAACAATAGAAAAAGTTGAAGCAATTAAACAACAAGAATTAACTGCACAGGAAAACCTAGAACAGATGTATAGCGTTATCGAAGAAAAAAATGATGATATAAATGCATTTGTAGAACTGGATTATGAACGAGCACAAAAAGTAGCAAAAGACATTGACGATAGAATTAAAAATAATGAAGAAACTGGTAAACTAGCTGGTTTAGTTATTGGAATCAAATGTAACATTAACGTTGAAGACTTTATCGTATCAGCAGCATCTCCTACGCTAAAAGATTATTATGGTAGTTATAATGCTACTGTGATAAAAAACATCATGAAAGAGGATGGAGTAATAATCGGTTTAACTAATATGGACGAATTTGCAGCAGGAAGTTCAACCGAAACATCAATGTACGGTCCAACAAACAACCCAAATGCATTAGGTCATATTCCAGGTGGATCAAGTGGAGGTTCAGCAGCGGCTATTGCTGCAAACATGTGTGACATAACACTTGGTTCAGATACTGGTGGTTCCATCAGAAACCCTGCATCCCACTGTGGAGTAATGGGATTCAAACCAACATATGGTATGGTTTCACGTCAGGGATTACTTGATTTATCAATGAGTTTAGACCAGATTGGTCCATTTGCAAATGATACCAGTGGTATTGCATTAATGTTAGATGTCATAACAGGTTATGATCCATACGACCCAACAACATTCGAAAGGGAAAGTGGAGAATTCTTAGATGACCTTGAATGTGAATCACTGGAAAACACAACAGTAGGTGTTGTTAAGGAATTCATGGATGTTACTGATGAAAAAATTGACTCTGAAATCAATAAATCAATAGATAACTTATCCTCATTAGGAGCAGAGATTAAAGAATTGACTTTTGATGATATTGACCTCGGTCTTCCTACATATTACCTTATAAACTATGTGGAATTCTTCTCAGCTACAAGAAAATATGACGGACGTAAATATGGAGAAAGAATTGAAGAAGTATGCGGTCCAGAAGTTGCTCGTAGAATAGAAATAGGTTCATATATCAGCCAGAAGGAATTCAGTGGAAAATATTATAAAAAAGCTTTACAGGCAAGATCCCTCATACGTAACGATGTAAATACATTATTAAAGGATGTTGATATAATTGCAGGTCCAACAGTACCAAAATTACCTCATAAAATTGGTGAAAAACTAGAAACAATGGACATGTATGCATATGACGTATTGACCGTACTTGCTAACATTACAGGTATTCCTGCAAGTAGTATGAATGCAGGTAAAGTAGATGGCATTCCTGTAGGATTACAGTTACAAGCAAAACCAGAAGAAGATCATAAGATATTAAGTACAATGAGTGCTTTAGAAAAAATTTAAAACTTAGCCACTTTTAGTAAATGAAAAAAAGATGTTATTTAAATATAACATCAGAATAACTTTTTTTTAAAAAAAAATAATAATTTAGAATAAACCTCTTTCTACAGTTTTAACTTCACCATCCTTGTTTAAGATAAAACTTTTAAGGTATTCTTCATCGTTTGAATCAGGATAATCACTTCTATAATGAGCTCCTCTACTTTCTTTTCTAAGTAATGCAGATTTAACAATCAACTTTGCCAGTTGAATCATGCTTATTACTTCAATAGCTATCATGAGTTTATTGTTAAATTCCTTGAATGAAGGTACATTCATGTCATGTGTTTTTTCTTCCAATGCATCCAATTGCCTTTGAGCTTCAAGCAAACCTTCTTCATCCCTTACAATTGCAACATATTTCCACATGATATCTTGTATTTGCTCTTTGATGTCCTCCGGATCATATTTACCAGCAGTCCATATATCCTCAATACGTTTAATTTCCTCATCAACATCATCCTGAGAAACTGGTGTTAATTCAATTTTATCAATATTTTCAGAACATTTCAATCCTGCAGCCTTACCGAATACCTGCGTATCTGCCAATGCATTACCACCTAATCTATTGGCCCCATGTACTCCAGATGTTACTTCACCTGCTGCATAAAGATTTTCAAGGTTTGTTTCACAGTCAGGAGATATTCTTATACCACCCATAAAATGATGAGCAGTAGGTGCTACTTCCATTGGTTGATTTATAATGTCCACACCCACATCCTTGAACTGCTGAACCATGGTATTTAGTTTTGTTCTTACTTGTTCTTCAGGCAAGTGTTCAACTGAAAGATAAACTCCGCCCAATGGAGATGCTCTTTGTTCATGAATTTCACTGTATATTGCTCTTGCTACAATATCACGAGTCGCCAATTCCTGACGAGGATCATAATTAATCATGAAGCGTTCTCCTTCAGAATTGATTAAGTGACCACCTTCTCCTCGTACTGCTTCAGTAATCAGTACCCCTCTACGGGATTTTGGTGAAAGCATACCTGTTGGATGGAATTGAACCATTTCCATATCCATTACATCTGCTCCAGCGTTATATGCAATCATAACTCCATCCCCCGTCTTCTGTGATGCGTTTGAAGTGACTGGATATAACCATCCACAACCACCTGAGGCTATGACAGTATTTTTTGAGTTATAAATTACTATTGAACTATTTTTTAGATTCAAACCCATTGCTCCGACAATTTTTGAATGGTCATCATCAAACAAGAGTTTAGTAATCATTATTTCATCATGGGTTGTAATGTTTTCACGGATAACCTCTTCCCTAAGGCCCAATATCATTTCATGACCTGTTTGGTCCCCTTTGAAACAGGTTCTTCGGTATGATTGTCCACCAAATGCTCTTTGATTTAATCTTCCATCTTCTTGCCTATCAAATAATGATCCATACTCTTCAAGTTCTATCAGACATTTTGGTGACTCTGTAACAAGTTTATGAACTAATTTCAAATCATTGAGGAAGGCTCCACCTTTAAGTGTATCCTGGATATGTAGCTGTAAAGAGTCTTCTTCATCAACATAACCAAATACTGCATTATATCCTCCTTCAGCCAGCATAGTACATCCTGACTTAAACCGTAAACCTTTGGATACTATGATGACTTTTGCATCTCTTTTACTGGCTACGATTCCACATTTACAACCGGCTCCTCCTGAACCGATTATTAATACGTCACATTCATATCTTTCTATATCCATAATCACACCTCTTTATTTAATAATATTTTCCAAAGTACCTATATTTTCAATAGTAATACTTACCGTGTCATTCTTTTGTAGTTGACCCACACCAGGAGGAGTTCCTGTAGCAATGATATCCCCCTTATTCAATGTCATAATTGTTGAGACATATTTAACCAATTCTATTGGTGAAAAAATCATATTGGATGTATTTGAATTTTGTTTTATTTGTCCATTTACTTCCAATTTAATATCCAGATTAGATGGATCTATATCCGTTACGATACATGGCCCTACCGGACAAAATGTGTCAAAATTCTTTGCTCTGGTCCACTGTCCATCTTTTTCTTGCAGATCCCTAGCAGTAACATCGTTTACAATTGTATATGCCAACTGAACATCCTCATTAAATTCATCATATTTGATGTCGTCCATTATGACAATTCCAAGTTCCGCTTCATAATCAACCTTTTGGGATATTTTCGGATAAATGATTTGTTCATTATGTGCTATCATTGAAGTTGATGATTTCATAAACAACAATGGCTCTTCAGGCAGTCTCATATCCAATTCCTTGGCATGATCAGTATAATTCAAGCCAACACATATTATTTTGGTTGGATTTGTTGGTTTCAGAACTTTTATACCATCCATATCCTCTTCATGTAATATCTTTAAATCATTTGTCCTGCATAAATCATCATGTGCTTCAAAGATATTTGAATAATCAATTTTGAATAGTTTATCATCCTTAATTATCCCTATGGAGATGTTACCGTTTGAATCTTCATATTTGACATATTTCATATTAATCAACTGATTTAATCAGTAATCTTGTAATATTCTTTCAATAGGCACTACCAGTAAATCTTTAGCACCAATCTTTCTTAATTTGTTTATTGTTGAAAAGACATCTCTTTCGGAAATAACAGAGTTGACTGCTACCATCTTATCATCCCCATATATTTCAGATATTGTTGGTCCACCCATTCCAGGTATGGCTGATTTAACTTCATTTAATTTGTCCTTTTCAACATTTATCATCAATAGTTTTTTTCCTTCCGCATGCAATACCCCGGATATTCCTAGTTTTACTTCATTAATCTTGGTATTTTTATTTTTATAACTATCCTTATTGGCAATCAGCACTATGGAACTTTCAAATATGGTATCCACTTCACGTAGATGATTGGTTTTAAGGGTTGTACCGGTACTTGTTAAATCTGCTATGACATCAGCAACTCCGATTAATGGAGCAACTTCTGTAGCACCTGTCAACGCCAATATTTTTACGTCAATTCCCTTTTGCTTAAAATATTGTGAAGTTAAAAATGGGAATTCAGTTGCTACTGTTTTGATATTTTTTAAGTCATCTGCTGTTTTTATGTCCGAATCTTCTGGTGCTGCAATAACCAATCTGGTTTTTCCAAAACCTAAATCATGTAAATATTCCACATCCACATCTTTTTCGGCTATCAAATCTTTTCCGGTTATTCCAATATCCGCAGCCCCATCTGCAACATATTCAGGAATATCCGCAGCTCTTGTAAACATTACACTTATCTCTGGATCAAATGTATTTGAAAACAATTTCCTGTTTGAATTATCAATTAAACCAATGCCCGCTTTTTCAAGTAATTCCACTGATGGTTCACTTATACGACCTTTTGATGGAATAGCTATTCTAATCTGCATTAAACAACCTCCATTTTTTTCTAATAAATATATAAACTTAAAACATTTATTATAACTATTATTATTCAATTCAGTATTTTAATTATTATAATAATGTATATGTTTCTTAACATATTTTTCTTTTTCGTAAAAAATAGGATTAAACTACATCAAAATGCAAAAAAGAATAAGATTTCAAAAACAAATATATTAACATTAACCAATTAAATACATATAAAAATAGAACTAGGTAAAAATATGCTAAGATTTAAAGGAAAAATAACATCGGGATTAAATAAAGCTAGTGAATTTATGAAAAAGGAGATATACTCCCAACAGTATTCACAAAAATTAGGTTACACACCATATTACGGAACATTAAATATAACTTTAGAGGATAATATTCAACTGGACGTTAACGGCAAACTGAAAAAGAATTTGAAGATATTGAATGGAAACAAAGAATATGGTGATGTGTACTTCTTAAATGCCAAGATAACCAATCCAGAAAACAACAGGATAAAAAAAGGAGACATACTTTTTCCTACAAAAACAGTATATTCATTTAATACTTTGGAATTTGTTGCAGATGAAAAGTTACGTGATACGCTACAACTGAATGATGATGATAGTGTTATTATAGAACTTGTATTATAATGATGAAATATTATTTGAACAAAATACAAAAAATATTAAGTATAATAAAATTGAAATATTATAATATATTAATAAACATTACGGAAATAAATTTGCATAATTAAAATGACATATACAAGGAAGCAAGATAATATGGCAGCAGAGTACAAACTAGTTAACGAAGCAGTAGTGGATAAATCAATGATAAGAAAAATAGGTGATAACGAATACCTTAAAATCATTCCACATGAAAAAAATGTCCAAGTAAGTAAGATTATACAAACAAAAATAACAGAACCTATTGTACAAGAGGACACTATAATCATTAAGGCATATCCACAAGAAGTCAAATTATTTAAAAATGAAAATCAAGACGTGAAATATGAAACCCGATGGATAACCATGGATGACAAACGTTTTGACATACCACTAGCGGACATTAAAACCATCCATTCATTATTAGAAGCAAAAAATGTCATTGAAGGTAACATATTACACTTATCCAATGTATTGAGTTTAGTAATTAAACAAAAAAGCATTAAAGAACAATTAGATTTAATAAAAGATGAATACCAATCAGAATCTTCAGAAAATTAGATTATGCAAAAAATAAGATAAAAAAGATTAAAGAAATCTTTTTTTAAGAACCCTTTTTTTATTGAAAACTGTTTTTATACCAATATATGAGTTATTACTTAAATCTGTGTTATTTTTTATACAATTCACATATTTCTTCGTGAGATAAGTAACCCCTGAATTCCGGTTTTTTAGCTAGTTCATATATTTTCATTACATCAATATCCTTGTTTACAACATCCATTGCAGCCTGGGTAAATGTTTCCAATTGAAGATAATCTTCAGGTACACGTCCTTTATTTTCTACTTTTGCTTTTGTTATGCTCCATATATTATCCCTTTCTACATTGGATTTGTTTGCCAGAAATTCACTTACATGATTAACTATTTCTTCATCATAGGTCCTGTTTAATATGATGGCACTGGTATCCACATCCAATTTATTCAACAAATCTATGTGTGCTTTTATGTCTATAGCGGCAGTTTCGATACCACCTTTGCTCACGCTTGATACCATTATCACTGGGATATTACCCGCACGTGCTATTTCAACTGTGGAGTAAGGTGTTTTTTTGTTTAATAATCCGGTTGCCGCACTCATTACTCCTTCTACAAGTATCAGATCATAACCTTTACCCTTGACTTGTTCCAAAATGTCCTCCAATGGTGTCCATCCAATGTTGCTTATCTGTATTGAAGCGTAATCTTCCAGTTTTTCCTTGTTGACATATAGTGATGGGGATAAATCACGTATATCCGGACCCACCTTCATTACATAGGTGTGAATTCCGCGCTGTCTTAGTGCACCGACGATCCCACTTGCCAGAAATGTTTTACCTGACTCGGAACCTGTACCCATCAACATTATCATTGGAGGTACTTCCGGTTTTGGCCGGTTAAATTCACATATCCGATTGGTTTCAACTGCCAATTCATGGAATACCTTGTCATGAAGTTTCTTGTTTCTTTGTTGTATATCCTCATATTCATCGACGGCATCAATATACTCCAGGATATTATTTACTACTTGTGGATTATTGTCAAGCAGACAGTGTACAGTAGTTCCAAGAATGTTACCCTTCTTGTTTGCTACACCGGACAATACCCTCTCCGGTTTATATTTGTAATTTGATCTTTCGATATTGGAATATATTACATTCTTGTCGTTGGATTCGATTTGCCCATATGTATGACAGTGAAAACCATTTACCTTCGTGTCTTTGAGATTTTTTGTAAACAATGTGGAATCATCAACAATATCAGCGTTTATTCTATTTGTGTTAATCATCGGTTTGAATGTAACATCAAGTAAGTTTAATCCTTTTCTTATGATGGGTACAGGTGAATTTCGTCCAACATCAGTCTCTTTACCAAGTATCTGAAAACCTGCACACATTCCGAATATGAATCCGTCGTTATCGTTTATCAAATTTATTTCCTCAGCTAATTCAGGAGTTATAGTTTCAGACTCCACCAATGTTCCACCAGGAATTATCAGTCCATCCAACTCTTCATGGGCCTTCTTTCCATTTTCTATCGTACCATCAGATTTGACTATATTAGTAGGCAAATGTCCAAAATGTTCATATAATGTTAAAGCACCTTTTACTTCAAGTAATCCTATTTTTTTCATTTATAATCACAGCTATCAATATTATTTTATATGAAAAATTAATTCATTAATATAAGGTATGTAACATATACTTAAAAAAAATTACTTATAATTTCTTAAAGAAAATAATTAAAAGTTTAAAAAAAATTAGAAAAAATAGAAATAATGCCCTGACGGGGATTTGAACCCCGGTAAAGGGATCCGCAGTCCCTCGTGATATCCGCTACACTACCAAGGCATAAAAAAATTATGCAAGTTCATAATTACAATTTAATATTTATCCTTAAGGATTATTAAATTTTTCGTTTTATTTTGAAAAAATAAGAAAAAAGAAAATAGTCAGAATAATCGAAATTATTCCAAGTATATTGCTGGTTTGTATGGGGAAGCATTTTGTGCCTTGTTCTGTGGGTCATATGTGACTTCATCATAGACTATTACCTTAGCACCAATTTCCTCTTCAAGATATCCTATTGCATCACGTATTACTGCTACCTCATCAACTACGCCTACATAGTTAATCTTATTGAATGATTTACCTGTTTTTGTGGCAAATTTAGATAACTCTTTCTTGTTGTCATAAAGGTTTGCTTGCATGGATTTCTTGATTATTTCACCGACATTTGGTTTTCCTACTTCTTGAGCTATATCATATACATCATATTTCCATTTTGGTGCTGTGTATATGTGAACCGTTTCAGGATCAGAATCAGTGATTTTTATAACCTCTTTAATATCCTTAGCCAGGTCTTGAACGATTTCTTCTGCTTTTTCTATTTTATCGTCAATTACTGAGTCATCTTTTTGTGGCCATGAAACTTCAGACATGAATATGTCATCATCATTGTATTTTTCCCATATTTCCTCGGTGGAGTATGGTACGAATGGTGATAATAATCTTATCCATGTATTTAATATGTAGTTTAATGTTTCCGTCTCTTCTTCTGTTATTTCTGTTATTCTGTTTAGGTAATGGTCAACATCTTTTCTAAATAGGAATAGACTTGCCTGTAGAGCTTTTCTTGTTTGGAATCCTTCCAGAGCTTCTGTTGCTTCTTCTACCTTTTTATTTACTTGGCTGATTATCCATTTGTTTATTGATTTTTCTACATCCGGCACATTATTTTCAAGGGATAGGTATACCTTTTGACCTGTGATTGACTCTACCTTTTCGGCAAACTGTTGGATTGATTCAAGTCTTCTCTGGATACCGTTTACTTCACTTTCTCTCCAGTCGAAGTCCTGCCATGGCTCAGCAGATGACATTAAAAAGAGTCTTACAGTATCTGCACCATATTTGTCTATTGCTTCACTTAGAAGTATTACATTTCCCTTGGAGGAGGACATTTTCTGTCCTTCAAGCAGTCCCATACCGAATACTGTTATTCCTTTTGGCCAGTATTCCTGTGGGAATATTGCTGCATGGTGGAACATGTGGAATGAGAGATGGTTTCCTACAAGGTCCTTAGCCGATAGTCTCCAGTTAAGTGGATACCAGTACTGGAATTCCTGCTGTATCTGTTTTGTTAATTCTTCATCGATTTTATTTTCGGAGCCATCATTAGCACCGTCCTGATTTAGGAATACTTTGTTGAAGAATGCATCGTTTAGGTCATCAGGGTTGATTTGGTTCATGAATTTTGCTATAGTATAATATGACATGTAGATTGTTGAATCGGTTAATGGTTCGATTAACCATTTTTCATCCCATGGCATGTGCGTTCCTAGACCAAGTCTTCTTGAACAAGCCCAATCTTCCAGCCAGTCAAGGTAGTATTCAAAGTTTGACCTTATTTCCTTTGGAACTACATCCAATTGTTCCAAACATTCATATGCCTTTTGGGTCCATTCTTCATCGGAGTATTTTACAAACCATTGGTCGTGCAATTCTTTAACTACACACATTGCTCCACATCGACATTTTACTGGTTTTTCTGCAAATTCATATAGCTTGTCTGCAACATTTTCATTGGTGAACTTTTCAATCACGTCATTTCTGACATCTGCTACACGTTGACCTGCGAATTCACCAGTGTTGTCTTTCATTATACCTTTGGCATGTTCCAATTTGTAGATTTCATTGGTGGCTTCCTTTAGGTTTTCATCTTCTTGACTTGTAACATTGTATTGTTCTATGAAGTCTTTTGCAGGAAATTCTGAGTATCCCTTTAAATCTACAAGGCTGATTAGTTGAATGTCATCCAATTGTTTTTGTAAGTCATATTTTTCTATTAGTTCCTTGTTGTTTTTAAGGTCTTCTAATGCGATGTAATCGGCCGGTGCGTGTGCAGGTACTGAAAATACCACACCTGTAGCATAGTCAGGGTCTACAAATGATGCTGGGAATATTGGTAATTTTGTACCGTTCATCGGATTTATTACGTAATCTCCTATGAAGTCATTAGGATTGACATCTTCTATGATTTTCATTGATTCCTTTTGATGAATTATGTTGGAATATGATTTTTTGCTTATTATCCATGTTTCTCCTTCATAGTCTACTTTGACATATTCAGCATCAGGGTTTAACCAGAAGTTTGTTGCACCGTATAATGTTTCCGGTCTGAATGTCGCTGCCACGAGGAATGTATCCTCATATGGGAATTTGATGAGGGTTAATTCGTTTATTCCTACACCTTCTCCTTCAAGTAGGTCGTGATCTCCTACTGGGTTATCATCGTCTGGACAGTATTTTACAGGGTGTGATCCCTTGTGGATTAGGTTTTTGTCTTTTAGTTGTCTTATTTGCCATCTGACAAATTGTTGGTAGTGTGGGTCTATTGTTCTGAATTCTCTTCTCCAGTCTATGGAATATCCCATATTTGTCATGTCATCATGATATTCGCTACTGAAGTATTTGACTATGTATTCTGGATCTGTGAATTTTTGTAATTCATCATCAGGTACCTTGTGGACATTCTTGTATATGTTTAATGTCCATGGGTCTTGTCTTTCTATTCTTTTTGCTATTCCCACAACCGGTGCTCCTGTTACGTGCCATGCCATAGGGAAGAGTACGTTGTATCCCTGCATTCTTTTAAATCTTGCATATACGTCAGGTACTGTATATGTTCTTCCATGGCCTATGTGCATTGCACCACTAGGATATGGAAAAGCAACGGTTAAATACATTTTTTCTCTGTTATCTGGATTTGATTCGAATATCTTGGAATCTTGCCATTTCTTTTGCCATTTTTTTTCTATTTCTGTTACCATCTTTAAACTCCATTAAATAATAATTAATAAATTAACTTGAAAGATTAACATGAATTATCTACAATAATTATATTTATATTTGAATGAATATTTTAATTTTAGTATTTAGGAGATGTTTGAAAAATGATGTTTGAATTATTGTTTCATCTAGAAGGAATTATCCATCAACAAATAGTTATAAACAAAAATAAATAAAAATATCTGTTTATGAGATAATTAAAAAAAGTAGTAGAAAAAATCAAGTATGGATATACATTCAAAATAGAATGAGCAAATATAAAGAAACTTTCAAAAAAAATGGGCAATTTAGATAGAAAGTTTATATATAATAGTAGCAATATAATTACTTGTATTACCAGAATAGAAAAACAATTAATAAAGGTTTTATCATAAAAAAATTAACATTCTTATTCAACATAAATTTTTTAACTCATTATATTAATTAATTGTAATTCTATTTATTTTTTTTTAAGAACAAATTTTCAGCTCTATTAGAACAACTTTTTAAAATTCTCTGAGATTATTACAAATCATTGATTTTCTAAAAAAATAGGAAAGATAATCTATATGATTATTTCAAATCAATAGAATTTATTTTTATTCAACTTTTTTCTTCAAGATAGGTGCTTTTAAACGTTTATGTTCTGATGAATCTATTAATTTAATGATATGTTCCACATCATTTAATGAAATATCCAATTCTTGGGATATCTTCTCCGCATCCATATTCATATCCACATAAAGATACACTATCCGATCAACATAATAATAGGATAATCCCAATTCCTCTTCATCTGTTTGATTTGAAGTTAATCCTGCAGAAGGTGCTTTATCTATAATGGAAGCAGGTACCCCTAATTTTTTAGCAAGCAACTTAACATCTTCCTTATATAAATCGGCAATTGGTGCTAGATCAACGCCCCCATCACCATGTTTGGTAAAATAGCCCACATAAAATTCTGTCTTATTTCCGGTACCTATAACCAAGGAATTGTAAATGCTTGCAAAATAGTACAGGAAAGTCATCCTTAATCTTGGCTTAACGTTCATCCGAGCCAACTTCTTATTATCACTAGGCAAATGATCCATATTGCATAATGACAGGAACTTTTCATAAATATCATCCAAGAGTATGTATTCTACTTGAATATCCAGCATGGTTTTGATTAAATTTGCATCGAATAAATCTTCATCAGAGGTTGTTGATGAAGGCATTACAAAAGCTTTTACATTATGAGAACCTAATGCCTTAACAGCCAAACAAGCCACAACTGTTGAATCTATTCCCCCACTTAAACCCAATACCACACCATTGGAGTTTGATTCTTCAACTTTCTGTTTAATAAAATCACATGCATCTTCAATAAAAACATCCACATCAAATTTAGGCAAATCTATCATAACACACACCAAGTTAATATATATTAATTAATATTATATCTAAACCAGTATAATAATTTAGTTATATATAAATACGATAGAAATACGCATATATCATTAATTCATAGTATATCATAAAAGTATTTAAATAAGAAGTTAAAAATTAATATTTGGACTATAATAATAAATAATAAAATAAAATTATACAATGATAATCCAATCAGATAATTATTATTTAAGAATAAAAAAGAAAAATAAGTATTTAGAAAAATCATAAAAATAAATAAAACATAGGAGATTAGATATATGGCCATAACAGATTTAGTTACATTCAATAAATCAAAAACAACATTCATATTCGTTGGTGGAAAAGGAGGAGTGGGAAAAACAACAGTATCTGCAGCCACAGCATTATGGTGTGCTAGAATGGATAAAAAAACACTTATTATATCCACTGATCCTGCACATTCCTTAGGTGATTCCTTTGATCGATTAGTAAAACACGTTCCAACACCAATTACAAAAAATCTATCCGCCATGGAAATCGATCCGGATATTGCAATGGAGGAATATAAAGAAAAATTTGCCATGCAACAGCAATACAACGATGCATTAGGAATGTTCTCAGATCAGTTAGACGTCATGAGTTCATCCCCCGGTATTGATGAACTGGCAGCTTTTGATAAATTCATGCAGTATATGACCAACGATGAATATGATGTTGTAATATTTGACACGGCCCCTACAGGACATACATTAAGGTTACTTTCATTCCCTGAAATGATGGACTCTTGGATGGGAAAAATGATTAAAACAAAACAAGCTTTGGGTTCTGCTGCTCAGAAACTTAAAAACATTATTCCATTTATGGGTTCCGAAGATGAAGAATTACAAAATACTGCGGAACTTGAAGAAATGAAAAAACAGATTATTGAAGCACGTAAAATCCTGACAAATCCTGAGAGAACATCATTTAAAACCGTTCTAATCCCAGAAGAAATGTCTATAATTGAATCAACAAGAGCTATGGATGCTTTGAACAAATCAAACATAACAACTGATGGTGTTATCGTCAACAAGATACAACCAGACAACAACCATTGTGAATTCTGTAAGGCAAGACGTCAAATACAGAACAAACGATTAGAAACCATCAGAGATGTTTTCTCAGAACAGATTATAGCAGAGATTCCTCTTCAAGCACATGAAGTACGAGGTATTGATCAGTTATATGAAATCTGTGACATATTATATGGTTCAGACCCAAGTAACGGACCGATAGCATTGTAAATATTATTACAATATTTATAATCTCCTTCTTTTATTTTAACTTTTTTAATGAATACCATTCAATATTGACTATTTTTTAAAGAAACTGTACTCAGTATCATACTTATAAAATACTGGAATTTAGTGTAACTTTAAAAATAGCATGGATAAAGGAATATATAAACATAAATTTAGGTATGACTAAAATAAAACATTGTCAAAAAGCATAATACAAATCCAGAGTACAACAGCATGTCAAAATAGAAAATAAAAGAGTTAAATCAAAAAATATGAGCAAATAAGACATTAAATACCTATAAAAAATAATTCAAATAGTTAAATTATAATAAGATAAATAATTAATTAATATATCAAAAAAGGACTGATTTAAGATACATTTAAATATTAATATGACATTATATATTATTGACAAGGGAGGTGAAAAAATGAGTGAACTACCAATTGCTCCAGTAGGAAGAATAATAAAAAATGCTGGTGCTGAAAGAATAAGCGATGATGCTAAAGAAGAATTAACAGCTGTATTAGAAAGCATAGGTTTAGAAATTTCAGAAGATGCTATCAAAGTAGCAAAACATGCTGGAAGAAAAACCGTTAAAGCTGAAGATATTGATTTAGTAGCAAATATCAAATACTAATTACAATACCCAATAAATCAAAAGATAAAATAACCCTCTTTTGATATCCTTTTTTTAAAAAATAATAAAATGAAGTAAAACTTCATTAAAACAAAAATAGACTTTTACCAAACTTAATATAAAAAAATCATTTATATTTTTTCCTTTGATTCCATATTTTCCTTAGGCTACTTAAACCACCGGAATTACCACCAAACATGTCCATGTTCTTTGCCAACTCTGCAACCTTATAACTTGCCTTGGAACCATTTTTAACCAGACGACTACCAAATGGAGTCTTCATATGTTCAACGGCATTATGGATTTCATATATCGAAACGACATTAATTCCAATAGACAATGCCAAATCATTACTGGCATGTTCCTTATGAAAACCTAAAACCTTGACGGCAGGTACTGATAGAGCACCCACTTCAATGGTAACACCCATACCAGAACAATAAATGACACCATCAGATGCATTCATAAGACTGATTAAATCCACATCACCATCAATTATATAAACGCCCTTCTTCGTTATGAACTTGCTGACGTATGCCACATCAAAACGATATGGAATTACGAGCACATTATGGGATAACATCTCAACCTGACGAATCATTTCAGGTATATCCTCCGGCCTTGTATCCCCACCTAAAAACAAAACATAAAAGTCGGATATTCCATAGTGTCTATACAGATCATCAGGATCCTTTAATATGTGTCTTAAAACATACTCCGCTTGAGGATAACCCTTAATGTTTACAGTATTTTCAATACCATATAACTTTTTAAGTTTCTTTTTATATCCATTACTAGGAACTGTGATTAAATCAGCATATGCAATCATTTCAATAGGATTATAGATATCCTGTTCCATATGTAACCTAGGAATATCCAATTTCTTTGCAGCGGAAATTCCTTTTCTAACATCCCCCGCATTACCACAAGTTAATACCAAGTCTAATTTTTTACCTTTAAGTGCACGGTAAGCAGAATAGGTGTCCTTCATGACTAATTTAGCTATCGTAGCATTGCTCTTATTAACACCACTTCTACGTCTACTTTGACCTATGGCTTTCATTTCAAGACTATAAGGCCTTAATAAATCCGAAGCCATATCACTATGAGTTAATGATAAAACATTGGCGTCTAACTTTTCAATAACTGGTATTATTGTTTTTGCTGGTGCTGTTTCTGCTACTACTGCAATATTCATATCATCACTCCTTTAATTATTTAAAACATGCACTATATGCAACCATTATGATTGACAATACGAAAAATAAATATATCACCAAATCAGTAGGACCTGTTTCAATCCATATAATAGTATGTGCAAGCAACATTGCATATAATGCTATAAATATACCTTTATACTCCCTTTGAACATTATAAAATATTTTCAATAGTACTCCCAATATAAACATTTGAACAAGCATTGCCCATAGACCAAAATCAAGCAAAGCCGGTCCGAATATAGTAGATGTCGTTGAATGAGCATATCCTAGAGTTGTAGAACCAACAATTACCCTAGGATCGGTTGATTTGAAAAATCCCATTAATGTATTGTACAGTAATTGCCCATTTGTACTATGCTGCATGAAGACGGCATGATCCAATACCTGAAGAGTATAACCTGCCCTATAAAATAGCAATTCCAATGGATTTAATGTCCAGGTCTGCCATTCAATAGACTTTACGGCAACATAACCTACCACCATCAATAATACGAATATTGATGCCAACGACAGTATGATATATTTCCACGGCAAATCTTTTGTATAATATACTGTTATAAAAACACTCAATACAATAGCCATTGCAGTTGTTCTATAACCTGTCAATACAAATAACAACAATCCTATGAGAAATAGGACGTAATACTTTTTATCATCATACTTTGCCAACAATAAATTTATGGAAGGCAGAAACAACAGGTATGATGCAAGCCATATTCTTGTTACGGCTTTTGCCTTTAGATAACCACTGAATAAGGGGATACCTCCCAGATATATCATGTTTATTATTTGAAAGACAATACCCAATATGACTATTCCAAGAAGTGTCCTTCGAGAAGTTAAATACTGAAGTCTACTTTCATCTATCCTGAAATCATGATTGTCCAAAAGATATTTGCTTGTAAAGATACCCATAATATAAGCAATTAATCCAAGAAATACGACAATCAAAGTGAAGTTATTTATACCCACTAACTCTTTTAAATGAAATTCAAAACCTATAAAAGAAAACAGCAAATATACCAATACCAACACTACAAGTATCATTGGATTAAAAATGTCTAATTTTTTTATGTTCATAATTACCACGATGGGAAATAAGCAGTAAATTTATTTATATATATTATATATATAATAAAAGTAGTATAAAGACTTTTTTAATATTAAAAACAAAAAAATTCTTAACAAAATAATAAGAAATTAAATAATAATGAAATAAGAAGCAACATTAAAAGTGGAAAACAAAATGTCAAATAAAATTATAAAAAACAGTTTTATCTTAATAATAGGCAATCTATTATTCCGTGTTGGAGGATATATAAATCGTTTATTAGTAAGTAGAATGTTAGGCCCTGAAGGATATGGTTTATATGGTTTAACACTCCCATTTCAGGGAATATTCCAAATATTATCTGCAGGAGGTCTTCCACCTGCCATTTCCAAATATGTTGCAGAATACAATGCAAAGGATGAAAAACAATTAACCAGACAGGTCATAATAACATCCACAAAATTCATGATAATAATGGCCATACTCCTAAGCATTGTCCTGTTATTCTCATCAGATTTTATAGCAAATGCAGTATTCCATAAACCCGCAGTAGTTTGGCCCCTTAGAGCAGTTAGCCTCATTACACCATTTAGTGTCGTAGTTGGAGCCATGCGAGGAGCATTTCAGGGTTTTTATAAAAATGAATATACTGTATATAATAGACTTGCAGAACAGGTATCGACTATAATATTTGCATGCGTATTCATATTTGCCGGTTTATATGCAATGGGTGCTGTTTTAGGTACTGCCTTTGGATTTATAGTATCTGCATTGACGGCTGTATTTCTCTATAAAAGATATATCAGCCCATTATTGGATGATGCAACACCACTTAAAATGTCATTCAATGAAGAACTAAAACTGTTATGGGTACTTATTAAATTTGCAGTTCCTGTTGCGGTTACGGCATTATCTGAAATGGCCATATATGACATAGGAACATTCATTATAGGAATACTGATGTTATCAACAGATGTTGGTTTCTATAATGCGGCAGACCCTATATCCAGAATTCCATTGGTAATATCTTTATCCATATCAACTGTGCTACTTCCTGCTGCAAGTGAGGCATATGCATTAAAAGACAAGAACCTGTTGCAGGAATATGTTGTGGATTGTTTAAGATACAGTATATTGACCGTTCTTCCGTTATGCGTATTAATCAGCATATTCAGTTTACCTATAATGATTATATTATTTGGAAGTACATATGCGCCTAGTTCAGGAGTCTTAAGCATACTTGTAATTGGAATGAGCTTTTATACCATCTATATGATATGCAGTAGCATATTGCAAGGTATCAACAGCCCTAGAATACCAATGTACATATTGCTGGTTGGTACTGTGATAAACCTGATAAACAACTTTTATTTCGTAGACCACTACGGAATACTTGGTGCAGGTATCGGAACAACAATTACAACTGCAATATTGATGTGCGTAATATTGATGATTGTCGTTAGAAAGACCGACATTAGAATTCCATGGAACAATATTTTACGTATTATCATTGCAAATATCATTCTAGCGGCGATATGTATATTTATTCCCAAAAGCATACTCGGATGCATAATCGGATTTATTATAGGCATCATAGTATATTTGATTTCAATACTGGAATTGAGGATTATGACAAAAAGGGATCTTAATTTCTTTATGAGTTTTTTAAATAAAATCCCATTCATGAATAAATATGATGAAAAAATAGTTAAATATATAGAAAAAAAGAATTTAATATATAAATTAGAATAAGTAATTGAGTAGGACTGTTATCTTATGAACAATGATAGAAAAGTAACATTAACAAGAAAAACTAATGAAACTGACATCAATATAACATTAAACATAGATGGTAATGGAAACAGCAATATAGACACGGGATTAAAGTTTCTAGACCATATGCTTACTTCCTTTGCAAAACATGGATTTTTTGATTTGGATATTAAATCCGTAGGGGATATTGATGTGGATGACCACCACAGCGTTGAGGATATCGGAATACTTCTTGGAGAATGCTTTAAAGAGGCACTTGGTGATAAAGTAGGAATCGAACGTATGGGTTATAGTGTTGTTCCTATGGATGAGGCCATTAGTCATGTTGCAGTGGATATTAGTGGTAGGAGTTATACTGTTTTTGAAGCTGAATTTGAATACCGGTTGATAGGTGATGTAAGTTCACAGAATGTTAAACATTTCTTTGAATCATTTGCCAACTCATCTTTGATGAACATACATATAAATGCAAAGGGCGAAAATGACCACCATATCTGTGAAGCCATATTTAAAGCAACTGCCCGTGCATTAAATGATGCTACAAAGATAACACATGACCAATTATTAACTACAAAAGGAAAATTATAATACTTGTGAAAAGTATTATTTCAACACCCACTTTTTTTATTGAAAATTATTTTTCATAACAATTATTCCCGATTGGAGTACCACTGTTCAAACTCATCCTCCGTTTCATAGTTATGAAGAAGTTTACTCTTAAATGCTATTGAACCATCCCTTTTATGAGGTGTCCTCGTGACTGTATCGTTTGTTTTTTCCAGTTCCCTAGCATCTTCTGCCAACATGGATGCGGATTTCATCATCTCATGTGCCGCTACAACCAATGGAATATACTCTTTAGGATCACTTACCCTAAAACAGGCCGTTACATCCATTTCAGATACCTGTGCAGCTATTTGATATGCTGCAATAGCCTTAGCCTCAGCATATGGATTACTGAATCTTGCATAGCTGACGGCTTTTTGTGCCGTGACAATTATCTCCGGAAATACGATAGGAGTTTTGTTTTTAACAGAATATAAAACCTTGTCAATTTCTTCATGCAACAATCGGACAACACCTGTTATCGAAAGAACATTCAATACATATGAATTGAATAATGCCATTTCAGTAGCATCCAAGAACTCCCTTCTTGCTCCTATCATAGCATCTGCACGGATTAGAACATAACCAAGATCATGCTCTTTCATGAATGGAATTGCCCTTTCACCAGGTTTATCACCGATGATTATTAATGGAAGGTTAAGTTTTGTTATTTCCTCAATTGCATGTTTTATTTGTCTTGCACCAGGGTTTGGACTGATGAATAGCAATAAATCAACATCAATCTTTTTTACCCTTCGTATTATATCATTAACCTCATTTTGTCCCATTTTAGAACCAGTACTTATAGTTCTAATATGAAAATCATCCCTATCTGCTCTTTCATCCAATATTAAATCTATAATAGTGGAAATTCCAATATTTCCTACCTTTACTACTCCAACTTTAATCATTAAAATCACCGATATGTCCAATAATCTTTATTAGATTATACATCTTAAATCATCAATACCTCTTCTTAAATAACATTACATCCTTTTCAATCGTTTTCATAACTTTTCTGAGTAAATTCATATGCAAAATCAGGCAAACATGCAGTGTGAGTATGAATATAACTTGCCACAGCATTCTTATACAATAAACCATCATGTGTTCCGTTTATTCCTACACCTCTCTGCATTTCAAATGCAAAATCATCCACATTCTTTCCTTTGTAATCTACCTTGGAGTAATGAAACTCGTGTCCATGATATAGGGAGCCCACCTTTTGTATTGGATTTTCGTTTATGACCTTGGCGATGGTGTAGCTTAATCCCTGCACTTTCTTTGTTAAGCAGGACTTATAAGGATAGAGTCCCACCATTTGCTCATTATCAATCGATTTGGTCAAATACATTAATCCTCCACATTCGGCATATATTGGCTGATTATTGTTTGCAAAGTCATTAACTGACTTCAACATACTTTTGTTACTGCTTAGTTCTTTTTTATATATTTCTGGATATCCTCCACCGATATAGAGTGCATCCGCATCAGGAACTTCTTCATCATGTATAGGGCTGAAATAAATTATTTCCGCATTGTTATGTTCTAATGCCTCTATGTTTTCATGATAATAAAAATTAAATGCCTCATCGAATGGAACGGCTATTTTCGTCTTTTGTTTTGTTCTTTCTTTATTCCATATTCCCTCATAATCGTTAGGTATGTCTTCACAGCTATCCATAATCTCAATCAGCATGTCCAAATCAAGATTGTCTTTAACCAATTGTCCCCATTTATCTATTAAATCCTTAATTCGTTCTTCTTCAACGGCCGGTATTAATCCAAGGTGTCTTTGTTCCATTGTTATTTCAGGATTTCTTATTATTCCACCGATTACGCGGGTGTTTGATAATTTTTCTACTGATTCTTTTGTTTTAAGGTAGTGTCTTTGGCTTTTTACGTTATTCAGGATAACACCCTGTATGTTAATTTGAGAATCCAATGCTTTAAAACCCAAAGTCATTGCAGCGGCACTTCTGACCAAACTTTTACTGTTAATAATCAATACAACTGGAGCATTTAACGCTTTTGCTATTGATGCTGAACTTCCAATGTCATTTACAGGACTTATTCCTTCATATAATCCCCTTACACCTTCAATTATTGCATAATCAGCATTTGATTTTTGCATTGCGTTTTTAAATGAACATCGAATTTGCCCTTCCGACATGAAAAATGAATCCAAATTACGAGAAGGTATGCCCGTTGCACAATTATGATATGACGGATCAATATAATCCGGACCAACCTTAAATGATTGTATTTTATGTTCATCAGATAATGCCTTCATTATACCTGTAGATATGGTTGTTTTACCTACACCACTACCTGTTCCTGATAATAATATTCTCTTCATAGAAATAACCTATATCTTTAAAAAATTAGAATTAATTGTATATGTTAATATATTTCAATATCATAGAATATAGATTTTTTGTATTACAATTTAATATTTAATATACGAAAAAATAAAAAACATTACATATAAATAATAATAATATAATGCTAATGGAGGATTGCACATTATGGCCAAAGAAAGAATAGTTGCCCTATCGCATCAATTAAGAGAATCCGGTGTAAACGTAAGTATTCGAAGTACTGAAACAGCATGTCAAGTATGGGATATGTTTAAGGATGAAAATGAGATTTCACGAATGAAAACCGCCCTTAAAAGTGTGTATGTAAAGGAAGCTTATGATGAAAAGAGATTTGATGACATATTTGATGAAGTATTCCAGGTAAAAAACGACAATAAACTAAGGCCATACAACCAAGGGCGTGAAGATCCATCCATACAACCCGAAGACATAATGGGAATGCCCGATAGCCAACAAAGTGAATCTACAATAGAATCAATGATGCCTCCTGAATTTGATTTGAACGAGTTGACTGAGATTAAAGTTCATGAAAAGGATCTCTTGAAAACGGACATCAGCAATGTCAACACATTTGATGAACGTATTCTTGATTTATGTCGTAAATTAAGTCAGAAGATTAGAACCAGAAGAAGCGTACGTAGAAAAAGAATGCACTCAAAGAATATCGACATGCCCAGAACAATCAGAACAAACCTTAAAAATGGTGGAAAACTAATCAAACTGCAACATGCCAAGCCACACATACATAAAAGCAAACACATATTCCTAAGTGATATCAGTGGATCCTGTGACTGGATTAACAACTGGTTTTTCACGATATTATATGGATGTCAAAAGTCATTCGATAAAATTAGTTGCTATGAATTCGATAATTCAATAATTGAAACAACAGATGCCCTGAAACTAGAATCATACTACGAATCATACCAGAATATTTACAACCGAAGAATACAAAAAGGGATGATACATGGCCAATCCGACATGGCAAATGCTTTTAAGGAATTTAGAGATACTGCAAACTTAAACCATAGAAGTATAGTCATAATATTAAGTGACTGTCGTGACTGGAATGGAAATAGGGAAAATGGTGAACTTGAAAGCGCTAAAATAATGAAAGATATTGTAAGACAAAGTTCCAAGGTAATGATATTCAACCCGGAACCTAAAGAAAAATGGAATACCCCAACAAGTTGTGTTAATGAATATGTGGATGTCGGAGCACATGCATATGAAATTAAAAACTTAGAAAATCTTGCTACTTTAATAACGAACCTATAGGAGATATAATATGAAATATTTTGTAAGATATGGAGAAATTGGTACTAAAAGTCCAAAGATAAGACGTAAATTTGAAAATAATTTAATTAAGAACATTCAATCAGAATTAGACTGTACCTTTGACAATAATCAGGGAAGATTAACCTTGATTACTGATGAAAAAGATTCAAAAGTCAAAGATGTTTTGAATAGAACCTTCGGTATAGTATCATATAGTCCAATACTTGAAACCAATACAAACAAGGATGATATAGACAATTTAATCTCACGGACAATTAGAAGCATTATAGAAGAAAACAAATTCAATCCGGCAGAAGAAACATTTGCCGTAAGATGCAGGCGTGTCGGAAATCATGACTTTACAAGTCAGGAAATGGCCGCATACTGTGGAGGTGTCGTGATTAAGGAATGTAACGCCAAGGTGAACCTTTCACAGCCCGACTTTACTTTATTTGTGGAGGTACGTGATGATAGAACATACATCTATCATGAAAAGATAAAGGGATTGGGCGGTCTTCCTGTCGGCAGTCAAGGAAAAGTAGTATGTCTGATATCCTCAGGTATCGATTCACCCGTAGCGGCATATCAAATGCTTAAAAGGGGTTGTCAAGTAATATTATTACACTGTGACAATAGTCCATACAGTGATGGCTCCGTAGAAAAAGTTATCAAAAATGCCGATAACCTAAGAAGGTACTCCATTGGAAATCCAATAAAACTTTACTCAATAAAATTTGGAGAATACCTTAAAAAAGTATCAACTGAAGCTCCCCCACGTATGACATGCGTACTTTGTAAAAGTGGGATGTATCAGTCAGCGGCAATTTTAGCCAAACGGGAACATGCCAATGCCATAGTGGATGGAAGCAGCATAGGACAGGTTGCATCCCAAACACTTAGCAACCTTGAAGCAACAAGATATCATTGTATGATGCCTATATTCAGCCCATTAATAGCAATGGACAAGATTGAAATAGAGGCAATTGCTAAAAACATAAATACATACGAAACATCCATCATACCTGATGGGGGCTGTACGGCCGTTCCTAAATATCCTGAAACGCATGCCGATTTAGAATTGGTCAAGGAGATTGTTGAAAAAATTAATCAAAAAGAATGTTTAGAAAAAATAGCTGAATCTATCACCCGAATAGATTTCTAAACCATCCTTTTTTTTATAAAAAAAAATAAGAATTATTTATAACTTATCCGCCAAATACTGGCCTAATCTTCTGGATAAAGCTAAAATAGTGTAAATTGGTGGTAGTCCCGGTGCCTCAGGCAGTACTGATCCGTCAGCAACATACAAGTTTTCTATCTCTGTTTCCAGATTGCTATCCACAACATCACCAATTCTAGCTGATGCCATCAAATGAGCTCCCCTTACATGGGTTGAGGATATGCTTTCAATATCTGCTCCTGCGGTTACGAGAATATTTCCTGCTATTGCTGCACCTCTTGCAAGTAAAGCTGCATCTTCAAAGTCTATACCTTTTTCTACCTGATTTAAGTACACATGTCCCTTTGTCTTATCAGGTACTTTTATCATTAAACTTATTATATCATCGACCGTAGCATCGGGATGTGTTTCCTGTATTTTTGGCAGTAAAAATTGACTTGTGTGTGGTGAAATCACTATATGGGGTAATTTGATAAATTTGTTCATCTGTATTTCATGGTCCTGCCGGGCATTCTTATAGTATCCTCCGACCGTTATGAACGGATCTACTGCAAATGTTTCACCGGCCTTGATTCCAGCTGTTCTTAGAAGTTTAGGTGTTTGCATTCCACCTGCCGCCAATATCACAATATCGGCCAAGTATTGATTAGCCTTATCTGTTTTTATTCCCTTGATTTTATTGTCTTCGACAATCAATGCTGTTGCCGCTTCATCGGTTATTAGTTTAACACCGTTTTCTTGTGCTACTTCCAAATCAGATAGGCTGCTCCATTTAGCCCCATATGGACATCCCCATGCACATTTTCCACATTGTTTACATTTTGATGAATCGATTGCCTTTGGCATGTCCTGCATATCCAGACCTAATTTAGTTGAGGCATCCTTCAATAATTTAGTTATTTTTCCTTCATGAGTTTTAGGCATTGTGGCTATTTGTAATTCTTCTTTTAATTGTTCCAGCTGATTTGATATATCGATGCCATATCCTTTTAACTCATCCACAAGGGATGGTACCATATTACCTGCTATCACTAAAGAAGATCCGCCTACAACGTCTGTTTTTATCAGTTCCATTTCATTTCTATCCCATACATCATAATATTTATAAGCTTCTGATGCATCGGATAATATTCCTTTTTCCACAATTGTTATATCAACATCTGGGTTTTTGGAAAGTTCTCTTGCTACACTTAATCCTCCGGTTCCAGCACCTACAATTAACACGTCAGTCATCTATTTATTCTCCTTCATCATTGTTTTCTCTTTCTTTTCTCAATTTAGCTTTATGAATAGGTGTTAAGTTAAGTAATTCCTCTTTATCTTCTACAACAATATAATCATCTGTCTGATTATCATCATGAGCGAATGTATGTTGATAATTTGTTGAAACGGAACTTGTATCTTTTGATTTACGTTCACCCATATATTTTGCTATATTTGAACCTATTATTGCGGTTATTCCACAGATTATTATTGCTGCAAGAGTAGGAATCAGTGCCCCTAATAACAAATCCATAATTACTGTTGATGTGCTTACTTCAATTGGTATGCTGGCTGATGGCATGTAATCATTCAATATTAGGCCTGTAGGATAACTTAATATATAACCCACCAGTGCATATAATACACCGGTAATTATAGCTTCACGTTTTCTTTGATTGATAAAGGATACGATTAATCCTATCAACACAAGAATTAAGAGATAGCCAAAACCACATCTTGATAGTATTAATGCCAATACTACAAATATTATTATTGAAAATTTCTTAAAAAAATCGGTTAAAGACATAACTTAACTTCCTTGATATTACAATATAAATTAATCTAATATTTTATTCTATATATATTATTATTAAAATATTATTTAAATACTTTAGTAAGTAAATCAGGTAGACTCTATGAGAAGATAGTTATGATAAAAAATTTTACTGATAAAATACAATATATTACTAGGAGGATTGTGTAATATTAAATTCAAAACGTTGGAAAATCCAAGTTCTAAGGATAGTTACAAACTGATAACCGAAGGATTAGACAAGAAATCAATGATTATCTTACTTGCTAAATGCCATGTTGAATATAATGGACGTGCTAGAAGTAAACTTGATGTTGGAGATAGATTGATTGTAGTAAAAAAAGATGGAACATTTATAATTCATCAAGAATTAAATTTAGATCCAGTTAACTGGCAGGCTGCAGGCTGTAAAAACAAGGTCAAATTAAAAGACGATACTGTTATATTAACTAGTAAAAAAACAAAACCTGATGAAGAGATAATAGTTTACATAGATGAAACATATAGCGTTACTTATTACAACTGTGTAGATACCAAGAACTTGGAAATCAGAGGATATGAAAAACATATGGTTGATTTAGCATGGGAAAAGCCGGAATTAATAGAAAAAGGTTTCAGACCGACAAGACGGGAATATCAGACTGAAAATGGATTTATTGATTTGATGGGTAAAGACAGCGAAGGTCATCTGGTCATACTGGAATTTAAAAGTAGAAAAGCAGGAACCAATGCTGTAAAACAACTGAAAGGATATGTCGATTGTTTTTTAGACAACAAGGATTTTGTAAGGGCTGCTATTGTAGCACCGGATATAACTGATAATGCTCGTGAAGAGTTGGAAAAATTAGAAATGGAATTTATTGAAATGAATCCGCCATTAGACTTATTGAAACAAAAAGCTTCTACTTTAGATTCATTCTTTTAAATGGTTACATTAAAAATTCATAATCCTCTCCATTTATTCCTATCAATATCGCGTCAACGATACATGCAGTATTCCATCCAACTACTTTTGTTGCCACATCCTGTAATTCAAGGGGTATTTCCTCTGCACCATATGGCCTGATTATAATAATGGCTTTATCGAATGTTTGTGCATAATTTATATGTTCCTGTATAATTTCTTTGTTTGATTCCCATAAACCTGAAAGCACAATCAATGCATCACTATCGGCTATTGCATTTGCGAAGTTATCACTGGTATCCGTCACATCTTCCCATTTGAATGCTTCCGTTGCGGTAGATAACCTTTCCATGAATGTATTATAATCTTGACTATCTATAGGATATGTGATAAATAAGTTCCATGTTTTATTTTCTTCGGGAAATAAATCCAACATAATATCACCTAAATTAATGAACGTCTTTCTATTTTCACTTCTTCTGTTGTATCATCATCATATATTGTAAAACAATCGTTTGGACATATGCTTGCTGGAGTTTCTATTTCATATAGAGTCTTAACCATTCCTTCAACGGTGTCATCACCTATGAATGCACCCTCCATAGCTATGAGATTGTTTTCATCAAGATATAACAGTTGACTTGTTTTAGTGCATGCTCCACATCCTTTACAATTTGCTCTGTCAATTTCAACTTCATACATATTATCATCCTTACTATAATATAGTTATATTTTCAAGTATAAATAAATAATTATATGATAATAATATGAGTGATGACTATGAAAAACATTAAGATTGCCAGTTGCCAGATGGACGTCGTGGATGATAAAACAAGAAACATAACCCATGCCATAGAGTTGATTAGGGAGGCATCGGCAAATAATGCAGATTTAATTACATTACCAGAGATGTTTAACACGCCATATGCCAACAATAAATTCGTTGAAAATGCAGAAAGTGAAGATGAAAGTCCAACGTTGAATGCAATGTGTGAAGTTGCCACCGCTGAAAATATCTACCTGCAATGTGGTTCCATGGCCGAACGTGAAGAGGATGATATATACAATACGGCATATCTAATCAGTCCTGATGGAGAGATAATAGCCAAACATCGAAAGATGCATTTATTTGACATTAACTGCAATACAATGAAGTTTACCGAATCGGATACGTTAACTGCAGGTGATGAGATTACAACTGTGAAAACGCCCTTTGCTAGAATATCCATTGCAATATGTTATGATGTTAGATTTAATCAGATGTGGACATTGATGAATGAAAACGATACGGATTTAGTGTTACTTCCAGGAGCATTTAATAAGACAACCGGTCCACTTCACTGGCAAACACTTTTAAGGGCACGTGCTATTGATAATCAGTTCTTTGTAGCTGCAACCAGCCCTAGCCAAGTGGATAATCCTTTTTATGTTGCTTGGGGTCATTCCATGATTGTCGATCCATGGGGAAATATATTGTCTCAGGCAGATAAGAAAGAGGAAATTATTTATTCAAATTTAAATCCTGAATTGATTAACTCTGCAAGAGATCAGATTCCAATACAAGTAAATAAAAGAGATGACATCTACAAGACAGTGTATGTTAAAAAATAGTTTAATTCCAGAAATACTCGAATACCAGTTAATAATTAAAAAAAATAAAAAAGAGAGTGTTTAATAAGTTATATTAAAAGTTAATATTTTTATTTTTTAGCTTTTTTCTTTTTAGGTTTAGGGTCAATCTTTTTAAGTGCCTTATTTGCTACCTTTTTGAATTCTTTATCTCCGGTTGCTGCACGTCTAGCCTTTTTAATAGGATCAATTGCTTTTTTATCTTTAATATCACCTAATGCTTTTGTAGCGGATGTTCTTACACCCCAATCATCATCTGTTAATAATTCTATAAGAGGGTCAACTGCACTGGCAACCTCCATTTCACCTAAAGCTTTAGCTGCAAATTTTCTTATTGCAAAATCATCGGAATTTAATGCATCTATTAATTCTTTTGCAACTGTGTCATCACCAATATCCTTCAATGATAGAATTACATATTTTTGTACTTGAGGATTATCTGTTTTTAAAGTAGCTATCAATGGTTTGATAGAATCAGCACCTATATTTGCTAAGGATTTAGCTGCTTGAAACCTGACATGAGGATTTTCATCAGAAAATGTTTCTATTAATAAATCTATTGCTTCATCAGGGTATTGTTCTAATTCAATACATGTTTGTTTTCTAATTTCATAATCGTCATTATTCATATTTTCTTTTAATGTATCAAAATCACTCATATAATAAACTCCACATAAGTTTCTTAGTATGTATTAATTATATATTTTGAAAAAATACTATTTAATTGTTTTTTTAATTATTTTATAAAAAAGTTTTTAGAAGGTGAAATGTAAACAATAATCATTTCTCCTCTTATTTATTATTTTCAAATAATATGCATTGTTGTACTTGAGAATAATCGGCACATGTCATTTTTTTTGGCATTTAATTTTTAGATGAAGGATAGGTTAATATTTAGTCATGAACGCCCCATAGTTTTCCACACATGCAATAACTTAGTTAGATATGAAAGTATGATTTTTAAAGTATTATTTTAAGAAAATCGGTATATTTAATAGAATAAAATATGACAAATTATGATAAAATATATATCAATCAAACACCATACTTAATAATAACAAAAAATAATTTTTTGTTTATATGAATAAAAAAGATAATGTAATATATTTAACATTGTTAGATATATCACAGAAATGAATTTTTAAATCAACTAATAAATATTTGGAAAGGATATCATTATGCGACAAATATCCTTTTTCAATACCCTATTTTTAATAAATATAACAACTTTTATTATTGCTTAATACATAATTAGTAATATCATTATTTACTATGCAACAACAAATTAAGGAGAGTATTTTATGAAAGAAAATGAAAACAAACGTTCCACAAAGATTCAAGATAAATATTCCTCCTATAAAGAAAGTTTTTATGATGAAAGAGGTTACAGACATATCTTTGTTAATATTCCGGCCAAATTAAAAGCCCATTTTATAGAATATGATTTACTACCTGGAATAACATTATATTTCAACAAATGTGATTTGATTCAAAGATATACCAACAACGATCCAATTATTCAATATACCAATCCCAAAAACATGACCGTGTTTAATTATCTAATTAAAGGACAAGCACAAATAGGCGTAGATGACAATAAATATATCCCCATAAAAGAAGATGACATATACATACACGCAATACCGACTTATGAAACCACATTTAGTTTTTATGGAGAAACAATGTTATTGCATATAGTCTTAGACAAGAGCGAAATAGAAAAACGCAAGGATACATACTCAATCGAATACTACAAATTATTAAATAAACTCTTTTCAATAACTGAAAATGAAAAAAACATCATATTTAAATCAGAACACAAGATTAAAGATATTCTGATGGATATGAGAGTATATGACGCAAAAGATGATATATCACAGAGAGTATATTACCAGATAAAAATTATCGAGATAATAACATATTTATATGAATTGAACATTAGCGCTATGGACAACAATTATAAGACATATACCGATGCACAGATACGTGTTGTCAGAAAGATTAAAAACCATCTGTCAAGAGACATAGCAAGTTATATCTCATTGGAGGTATTGGCAAACAGTTATGGTATAAACTTAACTACTTTAAAAAATTGTTTTAGGGATATGTACGGCAAACCGTTATACACATGGTACAGAGAATACAAATTTTTAAGAGCAAAGGAGTTAATTAAAAACACGGATTATCCTATATCCAAAATTGCAAACATGATTGGTTATAAAAGTAGCAGTAAATTTACAAAAGCGTTTAAAAAAGAAATGGGCGTTTTACCATCAAGTTATCGTAAAAATAAGAAATAACCACCTTTTTATTTTTTTTAAAATAATTGACGATATTCTATTAATAATTATCTCTTTTTTAATTATGTTTAGATTATATCCAACAATATCTGATTAAAATATGATATTGTTTAATAAAAACCATTTTTTTTATAATTAATACAGCAAGCTTAAAGTAAAGTTTAAATAGTTAATGAAATATTTACAATAAGCTAATAAAGTAGTTTAAACAAAATAAATATTATAGAAAAAAATACTTTTCAAAACAAAAAAAAAGTAAAAGGAGATATCATGAATTATTTATTAGCAATAATAATATTGGTTTACATTGCAATGATGGTTCTGGTAGGATATATCGCCTGGAAACGTACAACAAGTAATGAAGATTACTTAATTGCCGGACGTGAAACAAATCCATACATTATGGCATTAAGTTACGGTGCAACATTCATAAGTACCGCGGCAATAGTAGGTTTTGGTGGACTGGCCGGTACAAATGGTATGGGTATCCTATGGTTAGTATTCTTAAATATTGCCGTTGGGATATTTTTAGCATTTATCTTCTTTGGAAAACCGACAAGAGCCATGGGTAAATATTTAAATGCCATGACCTTCCCAGAATTCCTATCAAAAAGATTTAACAGTAAATTCATACAATACTTCAGTGGATTGTTAGTCTTTGGTGCAATGCCTGTATATGCAGCAAGCGTATTAATCGGAGCTGCAAGATTTTTAGAAACAACATTAAGTGTAGAATTCCAACTCGCAATTATAATACTGGCAGTAATCATTGGATTCTATGTAATATTCGGTGGAATAAAAGGAGTAATGTATACAGATGCATTACAGGGAGTAATCATGTTCTTCGGAATGCTCGTATTACTCATCAGCATATATTGGATGTTAGGTGGAGTAACAAATGCACATACTGCATTAAGCAATATGGCACCACTATTTCCGGCAAGTGCAAAGGCCACCGGGGCAACAGGATGGACAACATTCCCCAAGACCGGTAGTGTGTTCTGGTGGAACTTGGTAACGTCAATTATACTTGGTGTAGGAGTAGGAGCAATAGCTCAGCCTCAACTGGCTGTTAGATTCATGACCGTAAGCAGCAATAAGGAACTAAACAGGGCAGTACTTGTTGGTGGAATATTCATATTTGTCGCCACATTCTCAGCTTATGTAGTAGGATCACTTTCAAACGTGTACTTCTATCAGACAACAGGTCAAATAGCCATTCAGGCAGCCGGTGGAAATGTGGATAAAATCATCCCTACATTCATCTCATCATCCATGCCACAGTGGTTTACATACATATTTACACTGACATTATTATGTGCGGCAATGAGTACCTTAAGTACACAATTCCATGCACAGGGATCTGCCATGGGTCATGACGTATTCTCGGCAACAAGAAAGGATGAAAGGGGAAGCCTACGTTTAAATCGTATAGGTATCCTTGTCGGAATAATAATCGCTGTAATATTGGCATTTATCTTACCGGCTGGTGTAGTAGCACAGGGTACTACAATCTTCTTCGGAATATGTGCAGCCGCATTCATGCCAGTATATATCTGTGCATTGTTCTGGAAGCGTACAACAAAACAGGGAGCTATAGCAGGTATTGTTGGCGGAACAATAATCAGTTTATTCTGTTTGTTATTTACCCATCAAAAGGAAGCAGCGGGAATAGGCTTATGTAAGATGTTGACAGGACAGGCTGTTTTATTCACATCAATGCCATGGCCATACGTTGATCCGATGGTAATAGCTCTACCGTTATCCTTTATCATAACAATAGTGGTAACACTTCTTACGCACAACACAAAAGAGGAAGAAAAAGAAATTGATGCTATGTTTAAGGCTAAGGATGGTGAAAAAGCATGATTGAAATATTAGGTTTATCAGATCCTTGGATTCTTGGAGGATACCTTGGCTGTGTTCTTATCACGTTAATATGTATAGCATATGGTGCTATTAACTGGAATAGTGATAAATAATCACTAATTCCCAACTATTTTTTTATTATTATTCATCGATTATATCTTTCTTATTAAAAATCCTACTTTTTATAGACATTACTATCCTTTTTATATTTAATTTATATATTAAAAGAGATAAATATAAAGAATATAAACTTTAAATGTGGATAAAGAATGAAATATGCTATAATAGATATTGGTTCTAGCATTATCAAATATAAGATATATAACTATGACAATAAGACAATAGAACCAATAATAAAAAATGATGAACGCGTAGGATTAATTTCATACAGAGAAGATAATCAATTAACACAAGAAGGTATGACAGTTTTACTTTCTACCTTAAAGAAATTTCAAGAATACTCCTCTAAATTGAATGTGGATAAATCCTACTACTTTGCAACGGCAAGCCTAAGAAATATAACCAATACCCAGGAAGTATTAGAAACTGTTAAATGTGAATTAAATGTAGATATAAATATTTTGACAGGACACCAGGAAGCAGATTATAGCTTTAATTCACTTAATATGATGGAAATACCATGTGATGATGGAATACTATTGGATATTGGTGGAGGAAGCAGTGAAATAACAATATTCAAAGAAAAACAAGTAGAAAAACAGGAAAGCATCCCTACGGGAGTACTAAAAATATATAAGGAACATATTTCATTATTATATCCAAACAAAGAAGAACAAAAAATAATAATAAAAGACATAACCGATAAAATACATGAATTAAATCTTGGTTCCTATCAAAAAGAATATCTATATGGTATAGGAAAAACATTCACAACCATAAAAAAATTAATAGAACATATGAAAATAAAAACAGACACAAGTAATGTAATTGATATTGACTTGGTAGATGTTTTACTTGAAAAATTATCCAACAATACCAAAGAATGCTTTGAACCACTTCTACAAGTCGACTCTGAAAGAATTCACACCATACTTCCAAGCCTTTTGATAGTAAAAGCACTATCATTAGAGTATGATATAAAGAAAATATACGTGTCTAATGTAACACTACAGGATGGAATAATATATAAAATATTAAATAACTAATATATTATTAACTAAAAATAGGAGAAAATGCCATGCCAGTTATAAGAATTTCAGGACCAGCAAATGTGTCCAAAGAAACAAAAAAAGAGTTAATTGAAAAAACATCAAAAACAGTATCAGATTGCTATGGACTACCAATTCAAACAATCACTGTAATAATTGATGAAATACCAGCAGATAATGTTGGAGCAGCCGGAGAACAACTATCTGAAAAAGAATAAAATCAAAGTAGTGGACAACTACTTTTTTATTTTTTTTCAAAAAAAATAAGAAATAAATGATTGTTATAATCATTTATTCAATAGTTAACTTAACAGTATTTTCCACTCTTTCATAATCTGAAGAAATAAATACTACTGTTAAATTATAATTATTAACCT
>ODAJ012191474.1_pt1 | contig 36972 bp, 27 predicted proteins | sample 1539241 | NCBI WGS metagenome assembly ODAJ01 (sample SAMN02144231, study PRJEB22623) | gut metagenome | biome: sheep rumen | host: Ovis aries | place: New Zealand
CCATCGGCGGCATCAGCGGCTGCCACATCAATCCGGCCATCACCCTCGGTGTCGCCCTCTCCGGCCGCATGACCTGGAAGGACGCCTGCGGCTACTGGGTGGGCCAGGTCATCGGCGGTATCCTCGCGGGTGCCTGCCTCCTGCTGGTTGCCAATGTCGTCTCCGCTGAGGATCTGACCGGCGCCCTGGGCTCCAACGGCGTTGCCAATGCCGGCGGTGTGGGCGGTGCGTTCCTCGTGGAAGTGATCGCCACCTTCCTCTTCGTCCTCGTGGTGCTCGGTACGACCGACTCCAAGGTGGGTGCCGGCAACTTCGCCGGTCTCGCCATCGGTCTGTCCCTCATCCTCATCCACCTTGTGTGCATCAACCTCACCGGCACTTCCGTGAACCCGGCCCGTTCCATCGGCCCGGCCCTCTTCGCCGGCGGCGATGCCCTCAAGAACGTGTGGGTGTTCATCTGCGCCCCGCTCGTGGGCGGTGCCCTGAGCGCCTGCGTCTGGAAGGCGATGGTCCCGAAGGAGAAGTAATCCCCCTTCTTCCCGGTTTAAAGGTCAGGCTTCCCGCCTGGCCTTTTTTAGATTCCTTCGCTTCGCTCGGAATGACAGCCGCCCTGTCCGGAGGCGATTCCCTTGTCATTTCGAGCGGAGCCGGAGGCGAAGTCGAGAAATCTTATTATCTTTGCATGATTAAGCAAAGAGATTATGTTTGAGAACCTGAGCGAAAGGCTGGAAAGGTCTTTCAAGATACTGAAGGGTGAAGGAAAGATCACCGAAATCAACGTAGCGGAAACCGTCAAGGACATCCGCAAGGCCCTCCTGGATGCCGATGTCAGTTACAAGGTGGCGAAGGATTTCTGCAACCGGGTGAAGGACAAGGCCATCGGCGCCAATGTGCTCACGGCCGTGAAGCCGCAGCAGATGATGGTGAAGATCATGCACGACGAACTCGCGGACTTCATGGGCTCCGAGGCGCAGGACATCAACATCAAGGGGAATCCCGCCGTGGTGCTCGTGGCCGGTCTGAACGGTTCCGGTAAGACCACCTTCTCCGGCAAACTGGCCCTCCATATCAAGTCCAAGCGGGGCATGAAAGTGCTCCTCGCCGCCTGCGATACTTTCCGTCCGGCCGCCATCGAGCAGTTGAAGGTGCTGGGCGAGGGCATCGGCGTTCCGGTCTATACCGAGGACGGGGAGAAGGATCCGATCAAGATCGCGCAGGATGCCATCAGGAAGGCCAAGGCCGAGGGCTTCAGCGTCGTCATCGTGGATACCGCCGGCCGCCTGGCCGTGGACCAGCAACTGATGGACGAGATTTCCGCCCTGCACCAGGCCATCCAGCCGCAGGAGACCCTGTTCGTCGTGGATGCGATGACCGGCCAGGATGCCGTGGAGACGGCCAAGGCCTTCAACGACCGCCTGGACTTCGACGGCGTGGTCCTCACCAAGATGGACGGCGACACCCGTGGCGGTGCGGCCCTGTCCATCAAGGCCGTCGTGGGCAAGCCCATCAAGTTCGTCTCCTCCGGTGAGAAGATGGAGGCGCTGGATGTGTTCCATCCTTCCCGGATCGCGGACCGGATCCTGGGCATGGGCGACGTGGTTTCCCTCGTGGAGAAGGCACAGGAACAGTTCGACGAGAAGCAGGCCCGCGAACTCAAGAAGAAACTCGCGAAGGACCAGTTCACCCTCTGGGACTTCTACCAGCAGATCCAGCAGGTCAAGAAGATGGGCAACATCAAGGACCTCGCCGGCATGATCCCGGGCGTGGGAAAGGTCCTCAAGGATGTGGACATCGACAATGACACCGCCTTCAAGAGTGTGGAGGCCATTATCCTGTCCATGACCCCGAAGGAGCGCGAGCATCCCGAAATCATCAACGGCTCCCGCCGCAAGCGCATCGCCGACGGTTCCGGTACCTCCCTTCCGGAAGTGAACCGCCTCCTGAAGCAGTTCGAAGGCACCCGCAAGGCCATGAAGGGCGCGATGACCGGTAACCTCATGCAGCGGATGGGCGGCATGCGGGGCATGATGGGAAGACGTTAATCCCCAAAAGATATGAAAAAGTGGATTTTACCGCTGCTGACGGCAGCCCTTCTCGTGAGCGGATGCGGAATCCTGAGCGAAACGCCGGCGGAGCGCCGGGAGCGTGAGGCCCGCGAATCCCGCCTGGTGACGGAAAACGTTCAGTCCGGGAACTTCTCCATTAACATCGACCGGATGTACCCCTTGCGAGGAACCTCGAAATCCGTCACGAGCTATTCCGTGTCGGTCAAGGACGGCAAGATCAACTCCCATCTTCCTTACATCGGCCGTGCCTGGAGAGTCCCTTACGGCGGCGGTCATGCGCTGAATTTCGAAGCGGAAGTGGGTAGCTATACCGTGAATCCGGTCCGTGACGGCTATGAGGTCATCCTGTATGTGAAGACCGACGAGGACGAACACATCTATAAGTTCACGATCTTCGACAACGGCCGTACCTCCCTGGACGTCCAGTCCGGCAACCGGGAGCGGATTTCCTACTCGGGAGACATGCGCTTCCTGGCCGATTAAGCCAGCGGGCGATGCTGTGCGTGCCGCCACTCCTTCATTTTCGTCTCATACAGGTCCCACTCCCTCGTCGGAAGGACCCATTCCATGAAGCGGTCGCAGATATAGGCGGCCGCTTGTTTTGTGGGATGGACCATGTCCTCCGCCCACCAGCGGTAGTCGCGGAGTTCGTCCATCATGATTTCGTAGGCGGGGAAGTAGGGGAGTCCCTCGGTCGCGAGGAGTAACGTACTCTTGGAGAGTTGGTTCCCGTGGGCTCCGTCAGAAAGGTGCCGGATGGGACTGACGGTGAAGACGAACTGCTTGTCCGGGTGCTGTCGGAGGAGTCCCTGCAGCAGGATGCGCGTCTGTTCCACCGTCAGGCGATAGCGGGAGAACTCCGTTCCCGGCCGCTTGAGGCAGTTGGCGACCGTCTCGCCGGTTTCATTGAAACGATAGGCCCAGGCGGTCCCGAGGGTGATGATGACGCGGTTGCATCCTCTCCAGAAGGCCGATGCCTCCTCCAACTTCCCGTTGGCATTTTCCAGGAATTCCCCGGCCGTTTCCCGGGCGAACGAGGTGTGATGGAAGAACGAGCAAACCCTTCCGGCATTCGCTCCCATCTCCACGACGTCCTTCTCCGTAAAGGGCACTCCGCTTTCCAGCCGGGCGACGGCGTTGCAGATGGAAACCGGATTATACAGCGTTCCGAAGGGGTTGCACTGCACCGGGAATCCGGCCTGCATGAGCCGTGCGCCGATCTCGTCGGCAAAACAACTGCCGAGGACCAGGATGCGGTCGTTGTACGATACGGACACCGGCGCCGGGTCCGGGGTGACGGGGGTTTGAAGTTTCATGGACACAAACTTACGCAAAAAACGTTGTTTCGTCAAATCCCGCCGGTGTTTGGGTATGCCGGGCAGCGCGACCATGGGATTATTCAAATAATTCTCGTATCTTTGAAATCCTGTTTACAGGAGTCTCAATAAACTTAAACATAAAACTATGCGAATTGCTTCTATCCTTATGATGTCCTTCCTCCTGGCCCTGGGCGGAAACTGGGGACAGGCTGCCACGGCTCCGGAAACGGGGCGGGAAAAGACGGATAATCAGATCGCTCCGGACCAGGACGATCAGGATCCCCTTATCGGAAAACGGTTCCTGGACGTGCAGGAGCCGGATACCAAGGGTAAGCTTCGCCGTCTGAGCGACTATGCGGGCAAGGGCAAGTGGGTCCTTGTCGATTTCTGGGCATCGTGGTGCGGCCCGTGCCAGGAGGAGATGCCGAACGTGGTGGCCGCCTACAAGAAATACCATTGCAGGGGACTCGAGATCGTGGGTTTTTCCTTCGATGCCGACCGCGATGACTGGCTCGATGCCATCAAGACCTGGAATATGCCCTGGATCCATCTTTCCGATCTCAAGTACTGGAAAAGCAAGGCCGGGGAAGTGTATGAAATAGAGGGAATTCCGGATAACATCCTCATCGACCCGGACGGGATTATCGTCGCCCGCGACCTGCGTGGCCCCGAACTGGACAACTACCTGTCCGAGATCTTCGACTGATAAACTGAACATGATGAAATTCCGACACCTGCTTCTTTCCGCCTGCGCCCTGCTGGCCCTTTCTTGCGGCCGCACCCTCAAGGACGGCGAATATACGCTGACCGTCCTGTCCACCAACGACGTACACAGCACTTGGTTCGATTCCACCTACGTGGACGGGGGAATCCGGAAATCGCTCTTTGCGATGAACCATTATATCGACAGCGTCCGGAAGGCGGACGGTTTCGAGAATGTCCTCCTCGTTGATGCGGGGGACTGCCTGCAGGGAGACAATGCGGCGTATTATTACAACTACATCGACACGGTGACACCGCACCTGTTCCCGCGCCTGCTGGAATATATGAAGTATGACGCCGTCGCCGTGGGCAATCACGATATCGAGACGGGACATCCTGTGTATGACCGCGTTACGGCGGACCTCAAGAAGGCCGGGGCCGATTTCCTGGCCGGGAACGCCATCCGGAACGACAATGGGAAACCCTATTTCCCGCTGTACAAGATGGTGGAGAAGGCCGGTCTCAGGATCGCCGTCCTGGGTTACACCAATGCCAATATCAAGGCCTGGCTCACGGAGGAACTCTGGAGCGGCATGCACTTCGACTCCATCTCGGACATGATCCAGGACGATGTGGACCAGGTCATCGCGAAGGAGCATCCGGATGTGGTCGTGGCGACCATGCATTCCGCCTGCGGGCAGGGGGACGGAACCATCCTGGAGGCCGAGGCGCTGGATGCCTTCAACAAGGTCCGCGGCGTGGACTGGCTCATCTGCGGCCATGACCACCGGCCGTATGTGGAGACGCGGGACACCTGCGCCCTCCTGAATTCCGGCAGCCACAGCCGCTTTGTGGCCCATGGAAAGATGCATCTGACGGTCAAGGGACACAAGATCGTTTCCAAGTCCTTCGAGACGGACCTGATTCCCGTGAAGGCGGAGATGGCGGACCCCGTGATGCGGGCGCATTTCCAGCAGGATTACGAGGCCGTGAAAGCCTTCACGCTCAAGGAAGTGGGTATCCTGAACACGGACCTTTGGACGCGGGACGCCTATCGGGGAATGAGCGACTACATGAACCTGATCCATACGCTCAGCCTGGGCTGTGAGCCGGCGGAGATTTCCTTCGGCGCTCCGCTTACCTACAATGGCCACGTGGAGCCCGGCATCCTGAAGTACAATGACCTCTTTACGATTTATCCGTTTGAGAACCAACTCTTTGTCGTGACGATGACGGGTGAGGAAATCAAGAACTACCTGGAGATTTCCTACGACAAATGGATCAACACCATCGCCAAGGCCGATGACCATATCCTGAAGATCCGGCAGAACGACGATCCGCGGACCCAGCAGAAGGGCTGGTCTTTCATCAACCGCTCCTACAACTTCGATTCCGCCGCAGGCATTAACTATACTGTGGATGTCACGAAGCCCTTTGGCCAGCGCATCGTCATCAGCGGTATGACCGACGGTTCCGCCTTTGAACTGGAACGCAAGTATAACGTCGCAATGACTTCCTACCGGGCCTCCGGTGGCGGCGGTCTCCTGCAGGAAGCCGGCATCGACACGGACCGGATCGAAGACCGGACTGTCGCCCGCTATCCGGAAATCCGGAACATCCTTTATGATTACCTGATGGAGAACGGTTCCATCGACCCGGAAGTCATCGGGGACCCGAAGGTGATCGGCCAGTGGAAGTTCGTCCCGGAAAATCTGGTGAAGCCGGCGATGGAGAAAGATATGGCATTGTTGTTTAAAAAGTAAGATACATTTTATCGCAATAATGCTCATTTTTGAATGCTATCTAAAAAAAATGCTTATATTTGTTCTCGTTTAACTGCGATTACATAAAAAAGTGCGCTTGAACCCCGACTGTAAGTGGCGTTTAGGGTGGGTGGTACATTTTTTTGTGTAAGGATAACGATAACCTATTACGCTGGACCGATATGATCAGATGCAACAACTGTGGCTGGTTCAACCCTGATACGGCCACACATTGCGAGATGTGCGAAGAAGAATTGACCGGGCAGCCGGTCGAGAATCTTGTCGAACAGACTGCAGCCAATACGACGGGAAAGCCCGAAATCTCTCCGAACGAAGAAAAAACCAAGGTGCAGCCTGTCGGCAATACCATGTTGGAAACGGTCCGTTTCGCTGCTGCACCGGATTCTCGTGCCAAGAACTTCTCCGCTACGGTGATGGATGCGTCTTCCATCCTGGATCATTCCGAGCCGCTGCAATGTCCTAAATGCCGGTACCCGGTATCCGGCTACACGGAAACGTGTCCGAATTGCGGTACTTCCCTCAAAAAACTGATGAAGGAGACCGTCCTTCCGTCCTCTCCTGCCATGACAGTGAAGGAATCGGTAGAGGAACCGGAAGAAAAGGCCCCTGTGCAGGATGCTTTCAAGGGTACCGTACGTGAGGCGCCTTTGGCCGTCAATCCTGCGTCTGGGCAGGGCCGGCGTGCCCCCAAGGCGACGGTCCGCGAAATTCCTAAGGAACTGATTTCCGACGAGGCGCAGGAAGATGCCTGGCGTCTGATTCCGGTTGACAGTCCCGATCCTGAAATCCTGGTCATCCATCCGGGCGAAATCGTTGCTATCGGAAACCGCCGATATAAGTTCCAGAAATAATGAACAAGGCAACGAACAACCTTCCCATTCCTGAGCGATATGATTGCCGGAAGGGGGACATCATCAATTCCCAATACACGGTGGACTCTGTCCTTGGGCAGGGGTCGTTCGGTGTCGTTTATAAGGTAACTGACCTTTCCGGTACGCTGCATGCCTTGAAGCTCCTCCGTCTTTGGGAAGTCCCGTCATCCATTCGACAGCCTTTGATCGAACGTTTCGACATGGAATACAGGACCGGTCGTATCCAGAGCCGCAACCTCGTCCACTCTTCCGATTCCGGATATTTGAAGGGGAACCCTTATATTGTCATGGAATTCTGTGACGGCGGCGACCTTGGTCAGTATATCGGCAAAAAAGATGCTCCGCTGCCTCGCTTTGCCTACGATGTCCTGAATGGACTCCATGACTTGCATGTAAACGGAAAGGTGCACCGGGACCTCAAGCCTGAGAATGTCCTGTTCAAGTCCGACGGTACGGCGGCCCTGACTGATTTCGGGATCAGCGGTGACCGAAACAAGCGGATGACGGAACGTAACATTTTCGGCAAGCCGAGCCAGATTTTCGGAACATACGCCTATATGCCGCCCGAGCAGGTCAACCGGGCGCGGGGAAACAGTACGGTCCTTCCTACCACGGACCTGTTTTCTTTCGGGGTCATGTTTTACCAGCTGGTTACCGGCGCCCTTCCCTTCGGTAAGCTGGAAGATGAGAATGACCTGGTCCATTATCAGAAACGCGGAAAGGCGGGAGAATGGAACCGCAGTCTGCTGCTGGAGACGGAAACCGGCCGTTTGTGGGAAAGGCTGATTGCGCGGTGTCTGGAACCCGACCTGAAGGACAGGATCCAGTCCGCAAAGGATGCCATGATGCTTGTTCCGGGTGGTCCCGTTTCCGTGAGTATGCGCGCCATACCTTCTTCGGAGGCTTCCGTTCTCTCGGGAGAGGGGATTCTCCGGGTGATGCAGGGGCGGGAAGACGGGCGGGTCTATAAACTCGCGGAGTTGATGCAGCAGGCAGGAAAGCATCTTCTTACGCTCGGACGCGATCCATCCAATTCCGTTTGCGTCAATGACTTCACGGAGTCTTACCTTTCCCGGAAGCATTGTACCCTGGAGAATATGGGACACTCCTATTGGATCGTGCGGGATGGACAATGGGATCCGGAATCCGCGGACTGGATCGATTCCACCAACGGAACCTATGTCAATTCTGAGTCGGTGGGGCGGAACGGACACTTGCTCAAGGCTGGAGACATTCTTACGGTAGGCGACATCAAGCTTAGATTCGAAACCTTATAACTTTTTTTATAACCTTTTTTTAAAACTGTTTCTTTATGGAGACCAACTACAAAAGAACCGTTGCCGGCTCGGTAGGAGCCGGACTGGGTGCCGTCTTCAATGGCTCGGGACGTCAGTACTACATCCTGGAGCACAAGACTGAATCGCTCTACCATCATGCCGGCGAGTCCCAGAAGATCATCGTCGACCAGGTCGAGCTGGGCCGTGACTCCGCCTGCCAGGTCCGTTTTGACGAATCCTTTGAGACTGTCAGCCGCCGCCATGCCGCCATCGTGAAGGAAGGTGAGAGTTGGAAGATCATTCCGCTTTCCCAGACCAATCCTACCTTCGTGAACGGCATGCCGATCCAGGGTGACACCGTACTGAAGACCGGCGACGAAATCCGCCTTTCTTCCAAGGGTCCCCTGATGGGCTTCATCATTCCTCAGGGCAAGCAGAGCCTCGTGAGCAGCATCGGCATGACCGAGCGTCTCAGCCTCTTCCGTCAGCAGGCTCTCCGTCCTTACAAGCGTGCCATCTGGACGCTCGCCATCCTCCTCATCCTTGCCATCGCCGGCCTCGTCACCTGGAACATCCTCCAGGCCAAGAAGTTTGACAAGGAACTCCAGAGTAAGCAGGAACAGATTATCCAGGTCCAGGATGAACTCAACGCCAGTGGCGAGCAGATCGAAGCCCTGAACCAGGAACTCATCGAGGCGAAGGACAAGTCCGAGGCCGAGCAGGCTGCTGTCCAGAAGAAGCTCAGGGACGCCCAGGCCCGCCAGCGCGAACTCGTGAACGCCGCTGAAAAACTGAACAAGGATATGAAGGATGCCCTTGATCAGGCAGCCAAGGCCGGCAAGGATGCCGTCGAGGCTCAGGCTCAGGCCGACGCTCTCCAGAAGCAGGTGGAAGAGATCAAGGACAAGCCGCTCTTCCAGAGAGAGGAAGAGAAGTCCGAAGGTCTGTTCGGTAAGAAGAAGTAACAACACATTCAATCATTTCATATCATGAAAAAAATTATCGTTATCCTTGCGATGGCCATTGCTGCCGTTGCGTGCGGTTCCCTCAAGAAGACGACGAATGTCGAGCAGGTGAACATCGCCAACATCCCTGTTACCTGGGACAACATCACCTCGTCCGACTCCGCCTTCGAGTCCTTCAAGCTCTCGGATGCCGAAGTCCAGCATGATGTGCTCCGCAGCCTTCTGACCGAGGCTGAGAAGCGTATCTATGACGTGAAGGACCAGGACCAGCTCCAGGTGTTCAAGCGCAAAGTCGAAGCGATCCGTCGTTACTATCGGGATGCCAAGAAGCCTTCCGTGCCCATCGAGCATCGGATCAACGACCTGATGACCCGTATTTCCAAGGTGGAAGAGTAATCTTTCATTGAAACGGAGGTGCCCTGCGCCGTCGGGGCACCTCTTTTTTCTTTATAATTCAGCAATATGTCCGAACTCACCTTCAAGATTACCGTTGCGACCAACGTCGGCTTGGTCCGTAGCAACAATGAAGACAATTTCATCGTCAATCCTGACTTGACGACTCCTGACTGGTTTATCCCGTCAGATACCGACCAGGTGCTTTCCCTCGGTCAGAACGGGGCCGTGCTCGTCGTTGCGGACGGCATGGGTGGGATGAATGCCGGTGAGGTCGCTTCCGAACTGGCCATCAATGGAATTCGAAAGGCATTTGGGGACATCGGGGATTACTCCAAGGTGACTGATTGCAGTAACCACATCGAAGCCTTCCTCAAGAAAGCCATCGTTGATGCGGACAGTGAGATCAAGAAAAAGGTGACGGAAGATCCGGCCACATCCGGAATGGGAACGACCATCGTCGTTGCCTGGGTGGTGGGCAATGTGGTCCACGTTGCCTGGTGCGGAGATTCCCGTGCCTATCTATTTAACCGCCAGTCCGGTTTGAGCCGGCTCAGCAAGGACCATTCCTATGTGCAGGAACTGGTCGATGCCGGAAAGTTGGATGCCGAGCTTGCCTTCGACCATCCCAACAGTAACATCATCACCCGGAGTCTGGGTGATTCGAACGTGAAGGCACAGCCCGACTATATCTGCAAGCGTCTGTCGGCCGGGGATATGATCATCCTCTGCAGTGACGGTCTTTGCGGGCTAGTCCGGGATGAAGAAATGCTTGATATCCTGAGCCAGGAGCATGAGAGCATTGAACAGTATAAAAATGACTTGTTCCAGGCCGCCCTTGATGCAGGCGGCTATGACAATATAACGATCGCACTCTTCGAGTGTGTTTCCATCAAGGAACCTGAATTGGGCAACACAGTGGCGCCTGGTGAATCCGGAAGGAAGAAACCGACTGCCTCCAGGACGGAAAAGACTTTGGATCAAAGACAGAAAGGACGGACTTGGGTCTGGATCCTGCTGGCTCTGCTTGTCATCCTTTGTGTGGCCGCATGGTATTTCGGCCTGTTCCCTTTTGAGGCAGGAAAAGGACTTCAGTTTCACAAATGATAATCGTATTCTCCTATGCAATATACTGAAGGATATCTACTTGACAACCGCTACAAGTTAGAGCGTTACATAGGTAGCGGCAGCTTTGGTGAGGTATGGGTAGCGACGGACAAGGCCACGGACCTGGAGGTTGCGACGAAAATATACGTAGCCATGGACGAGAAAGGGCTGCAGGATTTCAAGAAGGAGTTCCAGCTTTCTTTCGAGTTGAACCATTCGAATCTTCTCCATGCCAATTATCTGGGTGTCAATCCGGAGGACCGGCGTCCTTTCCTTGTCATGCCGTATTGCCCGGAAGGCGCCGTAACCCGTTTCGCCGGAAAGATGACTGAGGATGAATTGTGGAAATTCACCCATGATGTCGCAGCCGGACTGGCCTATCTGCATTCCCAGCAACCCGCCATTATCCATCAGGACATCAAACCCGATAACATCCTGATCCACAAGAACGGAGATTATGTCATCACGGATTTCGGCATCAGCAAGCAGCTTCGTGCGTCCCTCAGGAAGAGTGCCATGTCGCTGAATTCCGCCGGTGCCATTTCCTATATGGGACCGGAACGGTTCAGCAAGCAGTATCAGGCCGTCAAGGCCAGCGATATCTGGTCTCTGGGCGTGTCCATCTACGAACTCGCTACCGGTGAACTCCCTTTCTGCGGGATGGGTGGCAGTCTCCAGAAGCAGGGCGCCGATATTCCGGAACTGCCCGACGATTTTTCCGATACGCTGAACATGGTCTGTCAGGCATGCCTGGCGAAAGAACCCTGGAACCGGCCGACTGCCCTTCAGCTGGCCGATTATGCCGACCGCTATATGCGGGGTGAGCATCCCCAGGTTACCTGGGGGCGTGAAGTTTCACATCCCAAACCCGCTGCCCCGAAGGAAGAGCCTGTGCAGCCGGCGCACGCCCAGGAAGAAAAGCCCGCTCCATCCACGACGCCCGGGAAGGTAGATGTCAAAGCCTCTCCGCTTCCTGTCTTTGCCAAGGACGAGGAAAAGTCTCGTGCGGGGAATTCCTCTTATCCGGCTTGGGTTTGGGCGTTCGTGCCGATGATGGGCCTCCTGGTGGGATTTCTCGTCAAATTGCTGGTTGGCTGATGAAAAGGATACCGTTCATACTGTTTTTATTCCTGACTGTTCCGCTGTGGGGACAGCGCCCGTCCGGCGCGGAGTCAAGGCACATGAATATTCTGATCCTGAACACGTTGGACGAGTATATCCGGACGTCTTCCCTGTCAGACCGGGATGATGTACGGGATTTTGAGCATCTGTTCCTGGATCCTGACAGTCCCTGCATTTACAATGATATTCCCGGAACACCGGGCTATCAGGGAGTGGTTTCGCCCCGTCAGTATGCTGCTCTGGTTGATTATACCCGTGGAAGCGTCCTTCGGGCAGACATCTCCCAGGTCCGCAAATCTGGAGATTTCTACCGGGAAGGTGGAGTTTGGCACCGGAAGGTGACCGTACGGAAGTATGTAATGTTGATAGATGCATCCGTCTATACGAGTTCCTACGGCGGTGTCCTGTTTGATTCGGACCATCTGTACGATGCGGACCGCGATTTCCATTTGGTGTTGGATTTCGTATTTGATGCAGAGACTGACCGTATGCGTATCGCTTCCGTCCAGTCGTCGGAAAGAAGACCGTCCCGACCGGTCGACAACGATGCTTTCACGGTGGTCGTCCGACCGGACAACGTGTATGCGGATCATCTTTATTCCGGAAATACGCCTCTGAAATTCAATGAATTCGGCCAGGCTGTCGTGGAAAATGGTACGCTGAAAGTGGATGATGACGATGTGGTCCTCCGCTATAATACCTTAGGTTCTTCATCGCTCTATACAGTCGTTGAACCGGTCTTCAAAAAATATCATTTTCGGATCAAGCCCCGGTTTTCCATGACCATGAACGATGCTTTCAGTTTTTCAGCCGTTCCTGAGAACGTGGATTTCGTGTCGGCATCGAAGGCTATGGAGGCTGGTCTGGACCTGGGCTTTTCCATGTCGAAGATGGGACGCAGTTCCCGGTTGCTTCTTTACTTGGGGGCTGCCCTTTCCCGAAGCAGCGTTTCCATGGAGACCGGTGAATTCAGTTATCGGTATGGGACGGTATCTCCTATCGCCTATTCGATACGGAAGGCTTCCGAAGCGTATGCTTTCCAGGAATTCGTATTCCCTCTCTATTTCGAATGGGAATCGTCCCTGGGATCCAGGCTTGCATTGAGTCTGGACTTCGGCGGAAAGTTTTATCTGAACAGGAACAATACGGTATCGGCTCCTTTTCATGTGGATGGATCCGTTTCTGTCGCCGGTGCGGCTGCCACATCGTTTTCAACTGATTTCGACCGTTTTATCGCACCGGCTTCCTATGGGAAGGAGCCATACGATATTTCGGCTTTTGCCAATCTGGAGGTGGATGTGCGCCTGATCCCTGCTTTCTATCTGTTTGTCTCCGGCGGATATGAGTATGGAATCCTTCCCGCGTTCAAGTCCTCCGAAACTCCGTTTTACCGTGCTCCTTCCGGTGCGGGGTCGGCTATCCTTCCTGTGGTATATGCTGGCGGGAAGCACTTTGCCTATCATTCATTTGCGGATTGTATAACCTTCAAAAGGCAGGCGGTCTGGCTTTCCGCCGGTCTGAAAATTAAACTTTGATATATGAACAAGACGATTCAGACGATCCTCCTTATCCTCGCTTTCCTTGCGAGCGCCGCTTTAGGATACGTTCTGGTTGGGGCGCTGGCCCAGAATAGCCCTGCTTCCGTGACACCGGAAGTCTCAGGTGAAGAAGTGGAAGACGCCGAGGTTCCCGAAACGGCTGTTTACACTGCGGGGCCCCGTGTCATTGAAGTGGATACTCCCGCCTATCAGGCAAAGACTGGCCTGTATATGTTCCGTGCCCGTGGAGAAGGGAACGACATCGTTTTTTATCTGGCCGATAACAATCACAGTACGGTCAAGAACTCTGCCCAGCGTACTACTGACGCTTTCTTTGAGGTCCCTCCGACTCAATCCGGCGTCTATTATGTTTATGTCGTGGATGCGGAAAACCGGCAGTCTGAATTCGTGAAGGTGGAAGGTTGTACACCGAAAGCCATGCCCACCGTTCAGAAAGTGTCGGCCTCTGAACTGCATTCCCTCCTTTCCGCCAAAAACACTGCGGCAGCCCGTTCGGCGCTGGATGGCCGGATTGCTCCTTCCTGCAACTTCAATTGTCAAGGCCTATCCGAAGCTGAAGAAGCTCCGACCAGTTATGTGGAGGTGATCAGTCGGCTGAAGCGTTCCTGGGAATCTATCAGCATTACGGGCGTTGACTATGATGCCCAAGGTCGTATCCGGTCTGTCAACATGACCGTAACGCAGAAACAGCAATGAGACGTTTTGCACTGACGTTCGCTTGTGCGTTATCCTTCCTCCTTTCCGCATTCGGACAGGAGCAAAGCCTGCAGTTCTACTATATCATGAAGGATCACCATATCAAGGTGAATCCCTTGGTAGAGGAGATCCAGGACATATTTGATTTTGCACGCGTCGACCGGAATTCCGCGGCGATCTTCTATCTGGCCAATTGGGATGAACCCATTGTCGTGAAACTGAACCTCCCCGGTGACAACCGTGATGATATGGACAAGATCTTCGAGGCTCTGATGACCAAGTCGGAAACGACCGTCAACCCTTCCTCCGACCTCGAGAAGATATCCGGCCTTTTTGATGACCTTCCCTTGATCAAGGAAGATGGGACTAAGGCATTCTCCCGGGTTGAGTTCAACTATTATGTCACGCCTTCGTTCTGGGATCTGTCCTATAATGAACAGATCATTGCCGCGCTTTATTTCGTGATGGATATGGATGCCGACTGGGCACGGAATTATGTGTTCATGTCCATCCTTCATCAGGAAGGAGACGGCCTCTCCGTGAATGAAGACCAGCCGTTCGGCCCCGCCGACCTTCCGGTCGGATATAAGTTTCAGGTTTTAACGTATTAGTACAGATATAGTCATGAGAAAGATTGCTTTGTGTGTCGTACTTGCCTTCTGCGTAGTCGCGCCCTCAAGGGCGCAGATTTCCACACCATTACCCAAGAAATGCGAGGCCTTCCGCCCGGATGTCCTTTATAGTCCCATGCTGACAGAGCGTGATGTCCAGAAGCTCGTCGCCTCCCGTGATTTCAGCCAGAAGTCTTCGGCCCGCGGAGAGAATGGTAAAGAATACTGGATCGTTTACAGCGACCGCAAGGACAATCAGGCTTTCGATGCCCCGGGGTCCAAGAAGGTCGTGAGTACGCTCCGGTTCAATGAGAAAGTCCGGATTGCCCAGATCAAGGACGAGTATGCATTGGTCTATTCCGAACCCAAGGAAGGGGAAACATATCCCCGTATCTCCAGCGAAGTGACTTGGAAGGGATGGGTTCCCATGAAGAACCTCCTTCTTTGGAACGTATGTCCCGTCAATGACAGCGGCATTTATTTCAAGGCGATGCTCTGCGCCAATATCGACGAGCAGCTGGGTAACAACCGCCTGGGACTTCTGTTCCTGGATCCCTCCAATACGGATGATTCTTCTCCGATGTCCGTGGATTTCCGGTACTACTTCGTAATGAAGACGGAGGGCAGCATGGTGCTTCTCTCTAACCAGAATACCATGAATGGCCTGACGGATCAGGTCCTCTACGGTTGGGTAGACAAGAATTCCTTCGTTGCCTGGAACCAGCGTTCCTGCCTGGAGCCTACGTGGGAGATTGAAGACGTGGAATTCTTCTCTCAGCGGGGGATCATAGCCAATATCTACGACCAGAAGCGGATGGATGCCGAGCACAAGGCTTCCTGGATCACATTCGAGAAGAAGAAGTCATCCGCCGACTATGATCCGCACATGTACAGGATGGACGGAAATGTTCTCCGCTATCCGATCCTGGACGACAATTCCGCGAATGTCTGGAACCTGTCCACCTTCAGTTCCCCGGGCGGCAAGGGAGCGATCAACGCTGCCAGCGAGGCCCAGAAGAAGGCCTCCAATCTGCCCCGCCAGCTCATGGAGAATCTTTCGAAGATCAACATTGCCATCGTCATTGATGGAACCCGTTCCATGGAACCGTATTTCCCGGCGATCCGGGATGCCATCAAGGAAATCAATTCTTATCTTTCCGCTTCGATGAAGGCGAAGGTCGGTGTCTTGATCTACCGGGACAAGGCTGACGGACAGTATGCCACGGAAATGGTCCCTTTGACCAGTCCCGACAACCAGAAACTCGCGGAATGGCTTTCCAAAGGGGGCGCCTACGGTATTAAGAGCGGCGGTGCGGACAAGACGATGGAGGAAGCGCTGTACTATGGCATCGACATGGCTCTCGATTCCTTCAACTTCAATCCGGAGGAATCCAATATCATGTTTGTGGTCGGTGACTGCGGTGACGCGGGCGACTATCCCGAAATCGACGAGGCTCGCATCATCGACAAACTGGTCGCGAAGAACGTTTCCATCATGGGATTCCAGGTCCGCAACAGCAGTGATCCCGCTTTTCCGCTGTTCAACGACAATCTGTGCGATCTGATCCAGGGAAGCCTCCAGAAAAAATTCTCCAAGCTCGACGCTCAGGTGAAAGTCACCTCCAAGCTCAAGAAAAGCGAATACGAGTTCTCCAACAACGCCAAGAGCATGGAAGGAGATTTGTATGTCGGCTCCCATAAATATGTCCAGAATGGTGCCCTTCCGGTTGATGAACTCAAGTCCCAGATTATATCCTCGGTCGTTAAGATCAAGAGTACCGTTGACCATCAGATAGAACTGACCAACGACCTCGCCAATGGCGTGTTCGCCGCTACCAATTATTTCCGGGGCAATACCGAAATCACCGGTCCCCAGCTCGACCAGCGTTGGCTCGAAACACGTGTTGGCAAGGAAGCGATGGACTTGCTCCGCCAGTCCAATACGACGGTTTCCTTCCGGGGTTATACGCCCAAACGGGATACGGAATCCGAACGGGATTTCTACAAGTCCGTGATTTTCATTTCCCAACAGGAACTGAATACGCTGATGATCCGCTTGACCCCGCTCCATGAGGTTGCCACTCGGAAAGGAAATGACCGTACTCCTTATATCAATGCCCTGAAGGCGCTTGTGCAGAGTATGATTCCCAATATCTCCGATTCGGAGATGAATGCGATGAGCTACGACCGGATCATGGGAATGGTCGCGGGTTTGAACGCCTCTACGATGACCCTGGGAGGCAGGACGCTGTCCGAGATTGCCTCGGCCCAGGCTGTCAACGCGACGGAATACCAGTCGATCATCAAGAAATTCGAACGGCAGTATCTCAAACTACAGCGGATTCAGAAGACACCGTACAAGTACGTTCGTGAATTCAACGGCGCAAAGTACTACTGGATTCCGACCGAAGACCTTCCTTAAAGCATTATTGTTCTTATGAAAAGATATCTTTCCATTATTCTTTTGACGGCTGGCCTTGTGCTCTCCGTCCAGTCTGTTTCCGCCCAGAAGCTGAAGAATGTTCCTAAGCGGAATGATGCATACCGTCCTGAAATGGTGACGAAACCGTCGTTCTCCATAGCCATGAGCCAGACTTTCGCCTCCAAGAAGTACGGACAGGGATCGGAATCCGGCAATTATGCCAAGGATTATTGGGACGTTTACAGTGACCGCGACAATAATCAGACTTACGCTGCACCGAAGGCGAAAGACCCTTATGCTACCTTGTCTTTCCGGGAGAAAGTGCGCATTGCTGCCATCCGCGGCAATTTCGCCCTGGTTTATGCTATCCCTGACGGCCCTATCCGTTACCCGGCACTTCCTGCCAATATTCAATGGAAAGGATGGGTCCCGATGGAGAATCTGATTTTATGGGATCACGCCCTGTGCCAGGATGATGGTCACGAAATCAAGTATTTGCTCAGCAATACCCTTCAGCTCAGCAAATCTTCCGATAATATCGGAAAGCTTTTCTCGCATCCGACTGAGCCTAGGAACTTTGTCACGCTTCCTTCCTCTTCCAAATCCATTTTCTATCTCCTGAAACAAGAGAACCGGATGCTCCTTCTGGCTCAGGAACGCCAAATCGGAGACAATCCTGAGACGATATACGGATGGGTGGATCTGGGGTCCATTCTTTGCTGGCCGTCCCGTCTGTGCCTGGAGCCTACGTGGGAAGTTCAGGATGTGGAATCCTTTGCCGAGGCTGGCGTATCCAGCGAATTTTTCCCGGATATGGGCCTGGATCCGTCTGCCAAGCTGGGCAGTATTCCGTTCCAGAAACTGGAAATGCCTTCCTATCGGGAAGAATTCTATCGGACCATGGGTAACCAGTGGCGCTTCCCGTTGCTGGACAACCGGAATGCGAATTTCGGAGTATGTGCCGTCCCGGTCAACAGTCCTTATTTCGATCGCAACAAGAATTCCGATTCCATCGATGAGGATGAACTGGGTGCCGATCTGAATCAGATCAACATTGTTTTTGTGTTGGATGGTTCCCGGGCATATGAGCAGTATTACCCGCTCATCACGGACAATTTCAAACAGCTCCGTTCCGCCCTGGTCGATTACACCACCCGGGTCGGAATCCAATTCTATCGGGATATCCGCAACGAGGATTTCTCTACCGAGTACACGAACATGGTAGATACCCGGAACAGGGATCTGGAGTCTTTCCTTACATCCGGCGGCACATACGGTTACCGGGAGAATTTCAGCGATCCGGCGCTCCTCAAGGGTATTTCCGACGCTTTGGATAAAGCAGATTTCCAGCCTTCCGAGACCAATGTCCTCATTGTCGTCGGCGGAAAAGGCGATGCCTCTGATTCAGGGGCTCCTCTTCCCAAGCGTCTGGCCGACCGTCTGGATGCGACCAATGTCAGCCTGTATGCCATCCAGTTGCAGAATAATCCGAGTTCTTCCATGTACGAGCTTTTCAACTACCAGATGGAAGACATGCTGTATTCCAAACTGAATGCACGTGTCCGCAAGACCGGTACCGACCTGGACGCCGTCATCCAGACTGACAAGCAAGCTGACGGAATGGTAGGGCACGTGACTTATGCGCTGAATGATGCCTCTTCGACTTATCCGGAAAATCTCCTGTATCCTGTTGAAGGAATGTTGGACGAAAGCGTATTCGTCGAGCATTTGAACGGCATCTACTCGGATATCGCCCGTGATATCAAACGCAAGAAACAGGAGCTTTCCTCCGGTGACGCCGGTCTTTCCCAGATATTCGCCCGGGTTGTCGCCACTTCGGCCGACCGTGCAAACCGTCAGTTGTTCAAGAAAGTCGCTGCCTTCGATGAAGACGAACTCAACGCCATGATGACAGCTTTTGCTCCATTCTATGAAATGGCGCAGACTTCCAGCGTGGTTCCTTCGGTTCTGTATGCGGAACTCCTGAAACTGCTTGACAGGATTCCTGAAAACGTGGAGATAAAGCCGGATGACCGGGGATGCTACGAGGTGCTCCGCCTGTTTGAGGGCATTCCGGTGGACAATACTTTCTACAAAGGCTGGAAGCTTAAGGAAATCCGGGAAGGGAAAGTGTTCACGCACGAGGTGTCCAAGATGTTCCTGGATCAGTTCGCCTTCAAGTACAGGAAACTGCTTGAGATTGTCAGGAACCCGTATCCTAATACGACGCGGATCAACGGAAAAATGTACTACTGGATCCCTGTCGATTATCTCCCTTAAACTGGATCATGCTTCGTAAACTTTTTGAAATCAATGAGCTGAAATGCTCCTACGACAGGCCGTTCGTCGAGGGACGGTCCAAGGTCGTCCTGGAAATCAGGCACTTGGCCCTTCCCCGCGGAAAGAAGGTCTTTATCGTTGGGGAGTCTGGCATCGGGAAGAGCACGGTGCTGGAAGTCATCGGTATGATGAACAATACCATCGTGCCGGATTCATCGACGCGATTCCTGTTTTACGACAAGGAGGGGAAGGAGATCGATTTGGTCGGCCTGTGGAATACAGGAAGTGACCGGGAACTGTCGGACTTTCGGCTCAAGCATTTCAACTTCATTTTCCAGAGTACGAACTTGATGCGTAATTTCACCGCGTATGAGAATATTGCCATTACGCGGATGCTGCAAGGATACACTCGGGAAGAATCGTTCGCCAAGGCCAGGGAAGTGCTTGGCGAACTGGGTTTGGGCTGGCTGGGCGAAGATCGTCTTGCACAGGAGCTTTCGGGCGGTCAGCAGCAGCGGCTTGCCTTTGCGCGTGCCATCCTCCCTGATTTCGATGTCCTTTTCGGAGATGAGCCTACCGGTAATCTGGACCCGGAAAACGCCATGAAAGCTATGGAACTCCTTTCGGCCAAACTGAATTCCATGCAGGGGAGTTCCGCGGTAATCGTGACCCACGATATGCATCTGGCTTCCACCTTTGCCGATGTCGTAATAAAAGTTCGCAAGCAGGACAGTGATGTGCGGGATGTGGATGGGGAGATCCAGTCATTCGGACTGATCGACGACTTGTCCGTTTTCGTTCCGGATGAAGCACGGCTCCATTGGAGCAACGGGACCCATGTCGTTCGCACGGATCAGTTTGAGACCTTCCTTAAGATGAAGATATGATATGATGGACAGGCTGTTCGACGATTATTTCAAACTGTTTGCCCTCCGGGAAGGCAAGGTCGTGCTGGGAAGACACTGGTCCACCCTTTGGCTTCTTTCCGCGGTCCTGACGGTCACTTTCCTGGCCATTGCATTCAGCAACGCCAGCATGAAGTACCTTTCCGACAAAATGAATGATCCGTTCATCCGTTGGATGGACATTCCAAACCAGAGTGAGGGCGATGTGGATGGGCTTGCTGCAGCGCTGGGGGATCCCGTGAACATGGAACGTTTTGACTACAACGGTTTCCAGTCCGACTATTACTGGGCAGTGATGTTCTTCGGGTCCGATCCCCAGACGCTCCAGTTCTTCCGGGGCCGTTTCTTCCAGGACATGCAGACGGATCTGATGTCGGCCATCGTGGATAAGGACAACCTGGTGGACGGATGCTGCGTCCCTGATTTCAATGCTCTGCCGGCTGAGTATGCGGGCGTCATCCTGACCAAGGATGCGCTGACACGGCTCGGCTATGAAAAGGCTCCTGCTTTCATTGAGATTCAGGGATACAGCCCCGGTGCGGACTCGCTGGGCTTTTCCATCACCCCGGACGGGTTTGCCCGGATTCCGCTTCCTGTCACGGCGGTCGTCCGCCGCCTTCCGAGCAATGTGGATTTTGTCGCCCCCCAGTTCTTGAGACAACAGCTGGATAACGACAATACATATCCGTTCAATTTTGCCGCTAATCCCGAGTATTCGCGTTCCCTCCATTACTTCGTCCCCGAATCGGTGGATTATGATGTTTTCAAGGAATCGCTTCGGAAAGCGGGGGAGCAGGGGATGACAGTGACTCCTTTCCTGGACGAGTTCTCGTTCTATAAACCGGAACTGACTTCTTTCCGGGGTGGCGATTATGTCTCTCTCATCGGCACATCCCGGCAGCTCCTCCCGCAAGAGGTGGCCGCCGTCGATGCCCGGATTTCCGCCGAGTGGAGGGATGCCGGCGTGACGCGTCTGTATGACTATCGTTTTTCTCCCTACGAGATTCATGAGAAAGCGTATCTGTCGGTCTATTTCAATACCTTGACCCACGTCCGGGAATTCGAGACATTCGTCAATGACGACTATCACATCAAAGTGGATATGTCCCAGGTGAATGCCAAGGAGAATTTCAATGCGGTCAGTGTCATGGCCGGTATCCTCTCCTGGGCCATCATCGTTTTCGCAATCACCTGCATCATCCTGTTCATCGTCAATCTGCTGCAGTCCTATTTCCAGAAGGTTCAGCGGAATATCGGGACATTCAAAGCCTTCGGCGTGAGCAATCGCCGCCTGACCGTTGTCTATGTCCTCATCGTCGGAGCCGCTATCCTGGGTGCCATTCTGATTGCCTTGAGTGTCACATTCCTGCTACAGGGAGGACTGGCAGCGGCAGGCATCCTGAAGGATGGGTCCTACAGTTACCTTTCTTTATGGAGCACTAAGACGCTCCTTTCCATAATTATCATCCTCGTTGTTTCCGTCACGACAGTTTATATTGTGATGGAACGCCTTCTCCGGCAGACGCCGGGAGATTTGATTTATGACCGTCAGTAAGCGTATGAAAAGATTTTCGTCTGTCATCCTTTTCGGAATCCTGCTTCTTTCCTGTACTTCCAAGGACCAGTTCCAGCAGGAGCGTGTCCTGGATTCCGTATTCTCGATCAACGAACTCTCTTTCAATCCTCTGGGGGAATCGTTCAGTTTCACGTTTTCGGCCGACGGGAACTGGCAGATTTCCAAACCTCAATGGCTTACCGTTTCTCCAAGCAGCGGCTCAGCCGGTACCTATGAGATTACGGTGGCGGCTGCGATCAACAATGTCTGGGCCCAGCGTACCGGAGCCATTGAGGTGGGCGGGCATCAGATCCAGGTAAGCCAGGACTGCCCTTATCTGCGGATCAGCTATCCTCAGTCACAGGAAACGCTGGAGGTTTCGGAAATCCCGGTTACAACGGCGGACATGACTGTCGGCAACGTCGAAGCCATCTATGCCTGGAATCATTCCGACCGGGCCGGACGTGCTCCGTTACAGGTGAAGGTCGAATCCAATGTTGAATGGGAGATCCTTCTGGATGACAGCTGTGAAGAAACGTATTTCCTGGTTGATGACCATACATCCGGGAGCTATTCCTACACTTCCGGTGAAACTATCGACATTCATGCTTCTTTGAACAATTACCAGAAAGAAGACATGCATACCCGTTTGACCATCAGGCCCAAGGAGGTTGAGGGACAGACGCGGGCCGCCCTGGATGAGGCCATCGCTACGTATCAGTTGGACTTGAACCAGAACCATCTTCTTTTCCTGATCAACGGTGAGGCCGAGGATCTGGAAACGGGTTTTGATGAACTGGGCTATGTCCTGGGTCCTGACGGATACATGATTCCGGATACCTACGTTTCCACTTTTGATGTCGAATGCGAGATTCCCTGGGAAGTCCAGTTGGTCGATGCATACGGAATGCCCGTGAGCAGCAGTTTTGTCGAGGCCTCCAACTACGGGTCGCAGACTCGCTTGGACTTGCGCATTCCCGGACGTTACAATCCTGCCGAAGAGCGGCGTGAGGTGACGGTCCGGCTTTCCGCGGATAACGGGGAAGCGGTGCGGGACATTGTCGTCCGCCAGAATCCCTATATCTTCGAGATTGACGGGAACGGTACTGCCGATACGTCGTTCGATAACGGTGAACTGCATGCGACAACGGGTAATATCCATGAGATTTCCATCCGTACGAGTGGTGCGTGGTCGGTATCGGTACCATCTTCCGATCCGGAATGGCTCGTTGTGGATCCCGAGACGGCGGGAGGAAAGGACTCTCCGGGTTCACCGGCCATGACCACGGTCCGTTTCTGGGCCGATGCACAGAACCTGCACCTGAAGAATGCCGCTGAGGCCTATCTCCGTTTCACGGCGGTCAACGGTCTGATCAAGGATGTCCCCATCCGGCAGGAACCTTTTATCCTGCGGGCTGATTATGACGTTGCCGACCTGACCAATATTTCCGCGACCCGTACCAGTGAGAGAAAGACGATGTCGGTATCGGCATCGAATGCCTGGACCCTTAAGGATTCGAATAACGCTGCTCTGGTGACGGACAGCTGGTACGCCCTTTCCCGGACGCATTCGGATTACGCGACCTCCGGACAGATCGTCGAGGTGGGCGCTGCCCAGCAGAATCCGAGTGAGACAGCCGACCGCCAGCTGACGGTCCTGCTGACCAGCGACATCCATGAGGCGATGTCGACCTCGGAAAAATCGAAGTGGGGGTATGAACCGGTAAAGATTTCGCTGCGTCAGCGTCCTTTTACCTTCCGTGTCAACGGCAAGGCGGCCGGGGAGGCCAATTCGATGTCGCTCCCGGCCTATATGGAATCCTTTACGGATTTCCTGGATATTGACTGTGATGCGGATTGGACGATTGTCTCCGCCCCGTCATGGACTGCTCCGGACTCGTACGGGGGAAGCACAGACCGGGATGTCCTGCTGCGGCCGGATATCAATCTGGAGACCACTTCCCGGACCGGTACGTTCGAGATCCGCTGCGTCTGGGGTGATAATGTCCGTACCATCCATGTAAGCGTTTCCCAGGAGGGCTTGGTCTTCCAAGTCGTCCGCACGGACAGCCAGTCTTTGACGGATCTGGATCCGGATATCAATTTTGGCTCTCACAAACCGTTAAGCTATGGATTCCAGGTTACGGCGACCGAAGGCCTTCCCTGGCGGCTGATCAGTTCCGATTCCAACTTCATCGCGCCTGTCCAATCCGAGAACGGGAGCGGAGCAATCACGGTCAATCCGACCTACAACGCGGATTTGAATTACGGACGTACCGCCGTTGTGGAAGTAACGCTGGATTCCAACCGGGACGGCCGGATTGGTTCCACTTATGTGAGCCGTTACCGGAACGAGAACTCCTGGACCTTTACACAGAAAAAGTTTGTTTTCGACCAGGGTGATGTGAGTACCACGGCCGCTTTCCGGTCTTTAGGCGCCTTGAAAAGCGGTTCGAAGGATTATTCATTCCGATGCTCGGGCCCTTGGGAAGTGATTGCCCGCCCGCAATGGATCCATCTCCGTTCTGAAGGGACCTATATTACGGAAGGCACTTCCGATCCTTCCTTCGAACTGGTGCCTGACGAGAATCTGACCCAGAATTCGCGGCCTGTTTCCTATGTGACCGTCATGAGCCGGATCGGCGGCTATACGAAATCGATTCCGGTTTCCCAGGATGCGTATTATTACGGAGTGACGTCTTCCGCTTCGATGAGCTTCCCGACGGTGAACGTCACGGGGCAGACCCTGCGGTTCCGCTCGTCCGGCGACTGGACGCTGGATGGAGACGGGACTTGGGGGCTCAGCCGGACCTCGGGATCCGGAGATGATACCGGAAAGGAAATCTCGGTCACTGTCCAGCCCCCGGAATATACCAATATGAATGCCGACCACACCGGCACCCTTACGCTTCGCAGCTCTCATGGATCAGCGGTATTCTCTACGCAGCAGATTTACTTGAACCAGCCCAGGTACGTTTTCAATACCGGTAAGAGTTCTTTGGAATATGGTTCTCCTTTCCGCGCACAGTGCGCGGCGGAGTCAGTAACCGTTAACTGCAGTTCCAAGTGGGAGGCGACGACCAGTGCGGATTGGCTGACGGTTTCCAGATCTTCCGGTACCGGCAATGGCACTTTCTCGGTATCCGTCTCCAAAGACAACCTGTCTTTGTCCAATCTGACGGCCAATGTGACTGTTACTACGATGCATGCCGGTGTGAAAGTGGGCGAGATTACCATTCCGGTCACCCAGGCGGCTTATCAGTTTTCGGTCCCGTCCTCCCGTGAAATATCTTCGTCCGCCCAAACGGTCAGCCTGAGCATTACCTGTTCCGGAGACTGGGTCGTTACGAAGACCAAGGACGACGGCGGAATGATCTCCGACTTTACCGCCAGCGGCAAGGGGAGCGGAAATATCTCGGTTTCGGTGAATGCCAACAGTGGGCGCAATGCCAAGGAACGGACCGCCACCCTGCAGGTCAAGTGCGAGAATTCGGACAACCTGGTGAAAACCATTACGCTGACGCAGAAGAATTAAAGATTTTATCTTTTCCCCCTATATGTTCACGGAATACTGTATTTGCCCCATGGTGCGTATTATCGGGATGTTGAAGAATGGATGGCTTCTGGCTGTCGCCCTGTTGTTTATAGCTTCCTGTACGCAGCGCCAGGATCCTGACCAGTTTGACGAGGAAGAGTATGCCCAGGCTGTGGAAAACCTTGTTTCCGTGGCTACGTCTGTAGAGTCGTATTTCCAGGAAAGCCAGTCGGTGGACGACATGGTGGCCCGGATGGACGAGATCAAGGCCATCGAAGGTGTGGTGGACGCCTATGCCACCAAGACCTGTTTTTATATCGACATCGAAGGTTGGGGAGTCATTGGTTATCCGTTTGACAGGGATTTTGACGCGGTACCTGCTGATTTCGACCCTGCCATCCTGAAGGAAATCACCTCCATGGTCCCCGTCCGTTCCGGAGACGAGGATGCCCCGATCATTGTCAATGGGGATTACAAGGCCTGTGTCATGAATGCCCAACATAAGGAGAGGCAGTGGACGCGTCCCGTTGCCGATGCCGTTATAGAAATGTTTAAGAAGTGCGGGATTGAGGCGGATCTTTACGATGATCCGAAACGTGGTTTCTTTAAAAAGGATATTTTTGACTATAATCTTATTTTTATTATCGGCCACGGTTGTTTCGACGAAGTTAAAGGGTTACATTGGCTTGAAACAAGAGACGAGTTCGTTGTCACTGAGGATCTAAACAAAGGTTATTGGAAAGAACTGTGGGTTGATACAGTCACTCCCGATCAAACCATGTTATACCGAAATCAGGAGACATATGATGGAGAATCAGGTTTATCTTTTCGGTTATATGTTTCAGATCAGTTTATAAGTAAGTCTTCACATTCTTTTTCTGATGATGGAAAAGCGGTCTTGTTTATGGTCCCTTGTCAGACTTTGATGTGTAATCCTACAAAATTATATGAGGATGCCCATACGTATCATCATGAATCAAATGATCGTAGGGTACGGTTAATTGATGACAGCATGGCACAAGTTTTTTTCGATAAAGGTGCCGGATTGTATATCGGATATGACGAATCTTCATCTGAACTTGCACAATTCGGTGGAATGCATTTTTTTGCCCGGCTGCTTTCCGGATACTCTTTTGAACAAGCATTGAATGATCTTCCGACACCGGAAAATGATATGGCTTTGCTGTATCATCAAACTGATTATGATCCTAATCCGACATATGTCTTTGAAAATATGAGAGATTATAATGACGATGGAACAGTCGTCATTCGTGAGTGGGATGTTGCCAGGCATATCTTGACGGATAACGGTTTTGATATGAGTGCATACGTTGTATCACCCGCGATGACCTCAAACCTTTCTGAGGGTATGGACGGCTATGTGTTCTCTGCCATTGCCAGCTACAGTCCTGACGTAGCATTGCACTTTGAGGACTATTGGGATATTACGTACGACACCCCTTTTTCTTTTGTAAACGACAACCGTCCCCAATTTGGTTTCACCATCTCCAAAGGCGATATTCCGACACTTGGAGATTCATATCCGGCTACCGTTAGCAGAAATGCTGAGACACATCGGGTATTTTTCCAATTGGAACGAGGATTAGATAAGTTTTCCCCAAATACCGAATACCACGTCTGGCCATACATCGCTTACGACAATACATATAACTACGGCAACGAGATTGTATTCACGACAGGGGATGCTGTGCCCAGCATGCCTGTTCCCGAAGCCGTCGACATGGGGCTTTCGGTTAAATGGGCATCCTTCAATGTGGGAGCCTCGAAGCCGGAGGAGCATGGGCATTATTTCGCGTGGGGTGAAACAAGCCCAGACAAGGTGAAATACGACTGGAAGAGCTATCAGTTGAGTGAAGGGGAGTACGGGGACGAACTGACCCGGTACTGCAACATGACTCAGTATGGTTATGAAGGCTATACCGATTCCAGGACCGTGCTTGAACCGGGGGACGATGCTGCCCGGGCGAACCTGAGCGGAAAGTGGCGGATGCCTACACGGACGGAATTTGAGGAGCTGCTGAACCCGGCCAAGTGCACGGTGAAATGGGAGCCGCAGAGCGGTGTAGCCGGTCTTAAGGTGACCAGTAAGTCCACCGGAAAAACCGTATTCTTCCCAGCGGCCGGCAGCAAGTCTGGGCCCGCAGTGGACGATTCCTATATTGTCGGTGCCGGTACCTTAGGCCGCTACTGGTCTTCCTCGCTTAATACCGAGGGCCCTTATAACGCTTACTATCTGTTGTTTGACAAAGATGGCGGTAATGTGTTCAATTACTATCGCTACTACGGATATCCCGTCCGTGCAGTTCTTGCTGAATAAGTTTTGTAAACCATAATAAACGTACGATATGAGAATGAAGTCTTTTCCCTTCCTCCTCTTGGCGACAGCAGTCCTCATCGCCGGCTGTAAGAAAGAAGATGAACCGATCCAGCCGATCGACGTCTCCACCAAGATCGCCATCGACATCGATCCCTCGGAAGATTTGACCGGTTATACGCTCGTGTCCATGCAGGGTGAGTTCCCCGTCAAGGATGGAGATTTGACGAGTGATCAGGTCGTGGGCACATTCAAGGCGGAGAATCCGCAGGTCATCATGTTGGTGGACTCCCGGAAGAATGTCGTTATGATGTCCAGGGATGTGTACCGTGACGGGGAACAGATTGTGATCGATGCGAAGAGTTCCGCCCTGGCCATGGTGACGCTACATCCTCTTTTCTCTCCGGTCCCCAGCGCCAAATTCCCGGACCTGAAGGCCTATGTCGAGGCATCGGCCTATTTTGCGCCGCTGGTGGAAGAAGTCTCCAAGTCCATTGCGGAAAGGAGCAGCCTGTTTGATGGCGACAATTCAGCGCTGTTGGCCGCCTTCTCTGCGTTGTTGAACGACCTGTGCTCGGAGGAATTACTGGATACGGGATTCCTTCCCTTTACCAGGGCTTCGGGCGGTATCACCAATATCAGCGGCATCAATGCGGGTCCTTTCAAGGTGATGCTTAACGGCCTTGTTCTCGGCATCAGCAATTATGCGCTTACGCCTTATTATGACGGCGACGTTACTTTCCCGACCGGGGAGCACCAGGAGATGGATATCCCGTCAAACGACGAGTATGGCGTTACGAGCCTGTTGACCGACGATGACTTGTCTTATGGGGATCCGGTTACCTTCGACTTCAACGGAAAGCCAGAGGGAAACTTCGTATTCCTGTTTGACAGGACCACCTCGGATGCAAAGTTGGATTATTGGGTCAAGCTGATTTCCAACATTCTGGACGGGCTGGGACTCCCTTTGGACAAGCTTACTTCCAAGACACTCGCCCGGGAAGTCTATTCTTATCTGATCCTGGACGTCGGGCTGAATCTGGCGACGGACAGCCGTGGAAATATCCTGGAATGGATGGAAACCGTAACCTCGGGTGTCATCGGTTTCCTCAGCTCCGAAAACTTCCATATGTGGGCTGAGAAGAATCTCAGCGGGACGGTCGTGACGAAACTGGCGGGACAGACCCTGTTCCGTTATCTGAATCTCGCCTATAAGTTCTATACGCTGGCCCGTGGGTCGGTGAACTCCTCCATGCTGGTCTATTACTCGATCAACCAGCCCAAGAATGTCTTCTTCATCCTGAATTATGAGGACGGGAAAGTCAAGGATGCCAGTTCCGTAGCCTTACAGAAGATGGGTGGAGACAACCAGACCGGCGTGAAGGGACAACGACTCAATCTGCCTCTTTCCGTGAAGGTGTTGGGTAATTATGTCTCTGATGCACAGCCGTTCGATGCACAGGCATTGTGCAAGGTCCGTTTCGACGTCGTTTCGGGAGGCGGTTCCCTCAACGCCCGGGAGGTCAGCGTCGATGACGAAGGGAAGGCATCCGTATATTGGAGCCTGGGTACAGACCGGGATACCGACCAGTTGGTCCGGGCGGTTGCCGTGGACGTAGCAACCGGGGAAGTCATTTCGGATCCGGTGGAATTCCGGGCCGGATTCCAGTCAGATGCCGCCATCACGATCCGGCTGGACTGGGACAAAACAGCGTACGATACTGACATCGACCTGCATGTAAAAGACCCTTCCGGTCATCATATCTATTATGACAACATGCGTTGTTCTTGCGGTGGATATCTGGACAGGGATGATATAAAAGGACCGGGACCCGAGCACATTACTTATTCGGCCGCCAAGCCGGGGACTTATGAGGTACTTGTCCATCATTATCACAATGGTATTACCTATGGTTATACGGTAGCGTTTACGGTTACGGCCTATGTTGGTGAAAAAGTATATAAGAGTCATGGCGCCGTATCTTACGACCAGATGGTCTCATTGGGCACGTTTACAATCGGAGAATCCCGTTCTGTTGATGTTGATCTCCATGCCGACGATGCATTGAAGATTGTCGAAACCGGGCAGTTGCCGGCGAAGGAGTAGATGGCAGCGTACCTGCTATTTGACTTCTGTATGATAATTGGGAGAATTGTCCATCGATAGTCTATGGTAGGCTTAATGTATTGAGTAATAATAAGCTGGATGCGTATATGATTCGATATAATCTTACGTTACAAAGAATCGGAATGATTCTTATGATCGTCTTGTTTTCCATTACCTTCAGTTTCCATGGTAAGGCGCAGGAGAACAAGGTTTTCAACGTTGGCGACGTCTCCTTTACGATGGTATTCGTTCAGGGTGGTTCTTTTCAAATGGGGCATACGATTGAACAGGGCAGTGAGTACAATTTCAACCAACTCCCTGTTCATAAAGTGACCCTAGACGGTTTTTTTATCGGACAGACCGAGGTTACGCAGGCATTATGGGTGGCTGTGATGGGCAGCAATCCTTCCAAGTATCAGGATGACTCGAGTTGCCCGGTGGATCAAGTTACATGGGCGGACTGCATGGTGTTCATCGGCAAATTGAACGAATTGACGGGGATGAAATTCCGTTTGCCCACTGAGTCGGAATGGGAATTTGCCGCACGGGGAGGAACTAAAAGCAGGGGATACAAGTACTCCGGTGGAAACAGGCTCTATGAGGTAGCCTGGTGCGGGGAACCGCATTATGCTCCCAAGCATCCGGTTGGGACAAAAAAGGCGAATGAACTTGGGATCTTCGATATGACAGGCAATGTGAGCGAATGGTGCTCTGATTATTATGCGCATTGGCCGACGGAATTTGCCGCTCGCCCTCAGACCAACCCGAAAGGGCCCGGCGAAGCATATTATTCCGGTCAGCGGATCATACAACCGCATGTCCTTCGTGGCAGCTGTAATGAAAACGATGATAATGAATCTTATCTCTGCACCAGAGGCGGGCTGACCGATGTTGATTTCCGTAGTTCCCGTGGTGATTGCATCGGCCTCAGGCTCGCAATGGATGTCATTGATGGCGAATAGTGTTTAATTAAACAATAAATATATGAAAATCTATAGACTGCATTTGGCATTTCTCGCGCTTATGTCAGCCTGCACGATGGCGTATGGGCAAAAAACGAAAACCTATCAGGTGGATGATGTGTCGTTTACAATGGTATATGTAGAGGGTGGAGATACGGTCATTGGACGTACGAGCGATCAGGATCAGAGATATACTTCTTGTTCCTCGTTCGCTGGTGGAACCCTTTGGAATGATCCCGTTCAGGTGACACTGAATGACTTTTGGATTGGTCAGACAGAGGTGACCCAAGAACTCTGGGAAGCAGTTATGGGCGAAAATCCTTCATCTAATCAGGACAACCCCAAACAACCCGTTACGGATATCAGTTGGGATGACTGCATGGTCTTTGTCACACGCATCAGCGGAATTACGGGAGAACGGTTCCGGATGCCGACGGAAGCAGAGTGGGAGTATGCTGCCCGGGGTGGAGTGAAGAGTCAGTATTACAGGTATTCGGGCAGCAATGAACAGGATGAGGTTGCGTGGGACGATGCTACTCACGAGGTTGCCACAAAGAAGCCCAATGAGTTGGGAATCTATGATATGAGCGGAAGCGTGAGAGAGTGGTGCAAAAACGGATGCTATCTTAAGGAAATCCTTCATGGAGGGGATAATCCTCAGGGGCGCTTGCAGACGGGATATCAGATATTCCGAGGCGATTATAACAGTGGCGTGGCCGAGCGTAATGCCGGAAAACCGGATCTGAGGTTATCTTCTTTGGGTTTCCGATTGGTCCGTTCTGTAAAACGGGTGGTGGTTTACGAGGATTGAATCCAAATCCCTTTGCCCGGATTCGACCACAAAGCGCCGAATCGGGGATGGCCCATGCCCTCGTTCATTGCCAGTCTCGCGGAAATCCGCTATCTTTGCCGATGAAAAGATATGGCCATTCACCGAATATCGCTCTTCCTGGCAGCCGTGCTGCTTCTTCTGGCTTCCTGTTCCCGTCGTGTGGAGCCGGGGCTTTATGAGGTGGAGAACGGCTTCGTCCGGGTGGACACCGATTCGCTGGGAAATCCGGTCCATCTGCTGTACCGCAACTGGGGCATGCTTGAGGCCGATACGGTGTACGTCACCCTGAGCCGGTCCGGAAAGCGCCATACCCTGACCTACCGGGACGGCGTGACCGAAACCGTGACCCTGACGCCTTACAAAGCCCCTGACTATCATCCTTTTCCCGATCTGGACCTGTATGTGAATCCGGTCTGGAAAGTAGGGGAGAACCATGACGTCAAGTATGGCCGGGTGATCCGCCGGGACGATCCGGAAGCAGAGCCGGAGGATCTCACCATGGACATTTACTATCCCATGGACGATGGGGCTGACAACCGCCCGCTCCTCATGGCTTTCCATGGCGGCGCATTCCGGCGCGGGGACAAGCAGGATTCCTCCCTCGTGGAATGGTGTCGGCATTTTGCCTCGCTGGGTTATGTGGTCTCTTCCGTTAATTATCGGCAAGGGTACAAGGGGGATGTCCCATCCACGGACGAGATCCAATACCGGGCCCTGAAGGATGCGCATGCGGCCGTCCGTTTCCTGCTCAAGCGTGACTCCCTCATGATCCATGAAGGGCGGATCTTTGCCTCCGGGGCCGATGCGGGAGCCATTACGGCCTTGAACCTGGCCTACATGCGGGACGAGAACCTGCCGCTGCTTCTGCACGAACCGGAAGCGGAGGCAGACTCCGTGGAAACGGCGCTTCCGACGCTCCTGAGGAGCGGCGAGATCCGGGCCGTCGCCAATCTCTGGGGCGCCGTCCCGGATTCGACCATCCTCATGAATGCCAAGATTCCGGTGATCTCCTTCCAAAGCCGGGAGGATCCGATTGTCCCTTTCGGAGAGGGCTATCCGTTTGACGATGAGGTTGTTGAGGATGTCGACAAGGAACTGCTCCAGTCGATCTGGGAAGATTTCCTCGCTTTTTTCCTTCCGGAAACCGAGCGGCATCCTTTCCGGAAAATGTATGGAGCCGAGGTAATCCACCGGGTTCTCAAGTCCCGCCAGGTCCGTCAGGAACTCCATGCCTACGACGGAAACCGTCACAATCTGATCCTGGACGACGAAGGCATCACGGATTATCCCGTCTTCGACGAAATGAAGGAACTGACGGCCCGTTTCTTTGCGCCGCTCATGCTCACCAGTCCCGTCAATCTGCGCCAGGACCCGGAGGACCCGCAGGTCTTCCTGATCGACAATTCCGAGGTGGACACTTGCCTCTGGCTGATCGAGGGAGGTGCCGTCGTGAGCAAGAGCGCCGATGCCGTCCGCATCCTGATGTTCCCGGACGAAAAATCCCACTCCGTAACCGTGAGTGGGATGTATACGTCGGGATTGACCTTCAACGAAACCGTCTTACTCTAGCGGAATCGCCGGCTCCGTGTAATCGAAGTGCGGAATAGGCTTGAGTTTGAACAGGTTCAGGCGATGTTTCCGGTCGATCAGTTCCTTCGTGGCCGGATCCTCGCAGACGCCGGTGCGGATGTAGCGGTCCAGGACGGCGTAGGTGAAGCCGAGGTTGTCCTCGTCCGTCTTGCCGGTAAGGCCGTCGGACGGGGCTTTCTTTACGAGGTCGATGGGAAGGCCCATCTCTTCGCCGATAGCCACGACTTCCTGGACCGTGAGCCCGCCGAGCGGGGAGAAATCGCCCGCAGCATCGCCGTAGCGGGTGGAGTATCCCACCCAGTCTTCCGACAGGTTGCAGGTATTGACGACACGGCCATTGTTGGACTGGGAGACGGCGTAGAGGGTCGTCATCCTGAGGCGCGGTGCCATGTTGATGCGGGTCTGGTTGGATGCTTCGTGTCCCAGGACGGATTCGACCTCGGCCATGAGGGCTTCGAAGGAAGTGCCGATGTTCACGTTGTAACTCCGGATTCCCAGATGTTTGATGATCCGGAAACTGTCGTCGATGTCCGGCTGGATGCCGTTAGGCATGGTAACTCCGATGACGCGGTCCTTTCCGAGCGCCTCGGCGCACAGGGCGGCCGCCACGCTGCTGTCCTTGCCGCCGGAGATCCCGAGCACGGCATTGCATCCTTTTCCGTTGACCTCGAACCAGTCCCGGATCCAGCGGACCACCTGGTCCTTTACCTCTTTTGCATTGAATTCCATATTGTTCCGTCTTTTATGCGTTCATGACTTTGTCCACGTCCTCTTTCTCGCCCACGATCCAGAGGATGTCTCCTTCTTCGAAGGGAATGTTCACGTCGGGGGTATGCAACTCGCCGTCTTGCTTTTCCACGCCGGCCACCAGGCAGTGCCAATGGTTCCGGATGCCGGAGTCCCGGACCGTCTTTCCGAGGAAGGCCGAGGTCCCGGTGACGGGGACGCATCGGAGGAGCATCTCCCCGCTGTGATAGCGCTCGTACTCCAGATGTACTGTGCTTTGAGTCAGTTGTTTGCCGAATTCTTCCAAATCGCTGTCGGACCCGATGACCTGGATGCGGTCCTGCGGGAACACCCGGTCCGTCGCTTTGGGAATGTTGATCCGCAGGCCGCCCCGGAGGATGGAAACCACGTGGATTCCGAAACGCTGTCCGAAATTCAGTTCCGAGAGCGTCCGTCCGCCCCATTCGATTTCGGCCGGGACGTCGAAGTCCGCCAGGTGCATGTCCTTGGACAGGAGTCGGGAGGCGTATTCCGGTTTCTTCTCGCCCAGGTATTCGGCCCGCAGTTCCCGGGAGCGGAAGTTCGTCATGAAGTTCCGTTCGATCCGCTGCGCATTGTGCTTGATGAAGTTGCTGGAAATGATGGCGAAGACGGCGACTAGGGCGATCAGGAAGATCAACACCACCGAGATGTGGAAGAGCCGCGCCAGGACGTAGAACACGAATCCGAGGGCCAGGACGTAGCGCAGGACGACGGTGGCCACCAGCGGCGCCCGGTTCGCCCGGCTGCCCTCCCAGAGGGTTTGGAACGCTTCCGAATGGCTGCCCTTGATGGCGAGGGTCCGGAGGAACGGAGCCAGCGCGAGCAGGATGATGACTGCCGAAAGGATATGGGCCCAGGGCGACGGGATCCATTTCTCCACGAAGGGGACCAGCAGGCCGAACGAGAGTCCACAGATGGCGATGCACAGGATCCCGTAAATGAGGACGGCCTTGAGGATATCGCCCAGGTACTTCTTCCATTCGCTCTCCTTGCTGGTGGTAGGGGAGGCCGATGAGGCCGCGTAATTGTCCAGGAACGTGCGGACGCGCCCGGGCAGATGGCTGTACACGAATCCGTAGGCCGGTTCCGCCAGCCGGATCATGTACGGTGTCAGGAAGATGGTGATGACCGATACGGCGACCACGATCGGATAGAGGAAACTCCCCGTCACGCCCAGGGAGACGCCCAGGGTGGCGATGATGAAGGCGAATTCGCCGATCTGCGTGAGGGAGAATCCGCACTGCATCGCGGTCTTGAGGTTCTGTCCGGAAAGAAGGACACCGGTGGTCGCGAACACGAGTTGGCCCACGATGACCGTCAGGGTGATGATGACGATGGGCAGCCAGTATTGGGCGATCATCGCCGGGTCCACCATCATGCCCACGGAGACGAAGAAAATGGCCCCGAACAGGTCCTTGACGGGTTTGACGAGGTGTTCGATATGTTCCGCCTCGATCGTCTCCGCCAGGATGGAACCCATGATGAAGGCGCCGAAAGCGGCGGAGAAACCGGTCTTTGCGGCCAGCACGACCATGCCGAAGCAAAGGCCCAGGGCGACGACCAGCAGGGTCTCGTCATTCATCAGTTGCTTCGCCTTCCGCAAGAGCAGCGGAATCAGGTAGATGCCCACGAGGATCCACAGTACGAGGAAGAAGACCAGTTTGCCTACGGAGAAGATAAGTTCCTTGCCCTCGAAATTGTTGGATACCGCCACCGTGGACAGGACGACCATCAGGACGACCGCGAGGATGTCCTCCAGGATGAGGATGGACATCACGAGGCCGGCAAACTGCTTCTTGGCGAGCCCCAGGTCCTCGAAGGCCTTGTAAATGATGGTGGTCGAGGACATCGAGATCATGCCGCCGAGGAACAGGGCGTCCATTTTGCTCCAGCCGAAACTGGATCCCACGGTGAAACCGAGGAAGATCATGCCGAAGATGATGGTGAGGGCCGCGATGACGGCCGGTCCGCCCACTTTCACGATCTTCTTGAAACTGAACTCGAGGCCCAGGGCGAACAGCAGGAAGATGACGCCGATGTCCGACCAGGTGTGGATGCTCGCCGTGTCAATGACCGAAGGCGTAAGCGAGAAATGCGGGCTCGCGATGAAGCCGGCTACGATATAGCCCAGCACCAGCGGTTGCTTGAGTTTCTTGAACACAAGCGTCATGATGCCGGCGCAGATGAGGATGAGCGCCAGGTCGGCTATCAGTGGTTCTATCTCTGCCATGAATCCAGAAAGTCGATGAATCCCGGTATCGACAGGTTATAGCCCCGTGGTCCGGCGAGAATCTCACCGTCCGGGGAGAGGATCAGGTAGTTCGGCTGGGCATTCACCTCGAAGCGCGTGCGGGCGATGTAGGAGTTGATGCTCCCGAGGGTCTTGAGCGTCTTGCCGGCGGGGGTGGTGAACCACTCGCTTTCGGGGACCTTCTGCTTGTCGTCCGTGTACAGGGCTACGATCTCGAAGTTGTCGCGCAGGCGGCTGAGCACCTCGGGATCGCTCCAGACGCGGGCTTCCATTTCCCGGCAGTTGGTGCAGCCGTGACCGGTGACGTCGACAAAGACCGGTTTCCCGGATACTTTCGCGGCGGCAAGGCCTTCATCCAACGTGAAATAGCCGGGGAGGTTGTGGGCGATCTTCAGACCGTACCGGTTCGATTCCGCCGGGGTGGCCGCAGTACCGGCCATTTGCCCTTCGGCGTAATTGGCGATGACGAAATCCTGCGTCTCGATGGGCGGGAGATAGCCGGAAAGGGCCTTGAGCGGCGCGCCGAACATGCCCGGTATCATATACACGACGAAGGAGAACACGGCGATGGCGAGCGATAGGCGGGTGACGCCGATCTTCTCCACCGGCTCGTCATGGGTGAACCGGATCTTCCCGAGAAGGTAGAAGCCCAGCAGGGTGAAGACCACGATCCAGATGGCCAGGTACACTTCCCGGTCCAGCAGGCCCCAGTGATAGGTCTGGTCCGCTACGGAGAGGAACTTGAAACCGAAGGCGACTTCCACGAAGCCCATCACGACCTTCACGCTGTTGAGCCAGGAGCCGCTCTTCATCTTCTTCAGCAACTGCGGGAACAGGGCGAAGATGGTGAAGGGGAGGGCAAAGGCCACCGAGAAGGCCAGCATCGTGACCATCGGCGTCCAGAACTCGCCCTGGGTGGACTTGATCAGGACCGACCCCACGATGGGACCCGTGCAG
>ODAJ014780210.1_pt1 | contig 36964 bp, 39 predicted proteins | sample 1539241 | NCBI WGS metagenome assembly ODAJ01 (sample SAMN02144231, study PRJEB22623) | gut metagenome | biome: sheep rumen | host: Ovis aries | place: New Zealand
CGGCAAGGGCCGCGTCGGCTTCGGCATGGGCAAGGCCAACGAGGTCTCCGAGGCCATCCGCAAGGGCCTCGAGGACGCCAAGAAGAACATTGTCAACATCACCCTGCAGGGTACCACCATTCCCCACGAGGTTCTCGGCGCTTTCGGCGCCGGCCGCGTGCTGCTCAAGCCCGCCCCCGAAGGCACCGGCGTCATCGCCGGCGGCGCTGTGCGTGCGGTCGTCGAGTGCGCCGGCATCCAGAACATCCGTACCAAGTGCCTGCGTACCAACAACCCGGCCAACGTGGTCGCTGCCACGATGGAAGGCCTCAAGTCTCTCCGCGACGCCTCTCAGGTCGCCGCCGTCAGAGGCAAGACTCCTGAAGAAGTTCAGGGTTAAGGAGGACGGATCATGGCAAATCTGAAAATCAAGCTCGTCAAGAGCCTCAACGGCAGACTGGACAGCCACATCGCTACCGCCCAGTCCCTCGGCCTGCACAAGATCGGCAACGAGACCGTACAGCCCGATAACCCCGCGACCCGCGGCAAGATCGCCAAGATCGGCTATCTGCTCAAGGTCGAAGAAGAATAAGGAGGGCTAAGAGAATGACAATCAACGAACTTTCTCCCGTCGCCGGCTCCACCCACGTTGGTAAGCGCAAGGGCAGAGGCCATGCCACCGGTAACGGCAAGACGGCCGGCCGCGGCCACAAGGGTCAGAAGGCCCGCAGCGGCGGCGGCGTCCGCATCGGCTTCGAAGGCGGCCAGATGCCTCTGGCCCGCCGCATCCCCAAGCGGGGCTTCAACAATATCTTTGCCAAGCCCCTGGAGTTCGTCAACGTCTCCGATCTCGACAAGTTCGAGGACGGCGCCGTCGTCGACGCGCAGGCCATGCTCTGTGCCGGCCTGCTCTCCAAATGCAGATATGGTGTAAAGATTCTCGGTAATGGCGACATTACCAAGAAGCTGACTGTCAAAGCTGCTGCTTTCTCCGAAACCGCGAAACAGAAGATCGAGGCGGCCGGCGGAAAGGCAGAGGTGGTCTAAGTGCTTCAGACACTTCGTAACGCCTGGAAGGTGGAAGAGCTTCGCCGCAAGATCCTCTTCACCCTCTTCATCGTGCTCCTGTACCGCATCGGCAACGCGATCCCCGTGCCTTACGTGGACGTCGCCAACCTCACGGCTTACATGGACGCCATGCGCAACACCTTCTTCGGACTGATGGACGTCATGAGCGGCGGCGCGTTCTCGAACGCCACCATCTTCGCTCTGTCCATCCAGCCCTACATCAACGCCTCCATCATCATTCAGCTGCTGTGCATCGCCATCCCGGCGCTCGAGCGGCTGAGCAAGGAGGAGGGCGAGGAAGGCCGCAAGAAGATCGCCTCCATCACCCGTTACGCCACCGTCGCCATCGGCCTGCTGCAGGGTTTTGGCTACTACATGCTGATGAAGAACAACGGCAGCTTCAACATCATCCAGGCTGACGCCGCCAACAGCGTCTGGGCCGCGATCGTCATCATCCTGACCTTCACCTCCGGCTCCGCGCTGGTCATGTGGCTGGGTGAGCAGATCACCGAGCACGGCATCGGCAACGGCATTTCCATTATCCTCTTCGTAGGCATCATCTCCCGCTTCCCCAACGCGATCGCACAGACCTTCACCTACATCAGGAACGGCTCCCTCGCCTGGTGGGTCGCCCTGCTGATGTACCTCGGCGCCCTGGCGATGATCATTCTGATCGTCTGGGTCAACGACGCCGAGCGCCGCATTCCCGTCCAGTACGCCAAGCGCGTGGTCGGCCGCAAGATGTACGGCGGCCAGAGCACGCACCTGCCCATGAAGGTGAACATGTCCGGCGTTATGCCCATCATCTTCGCCTCCACCATCGGCACCCTGCCCGCCACCATCGCCGCTTTCGCCGGCAAGGCCGACGGCTGGGCCGCCAACTGGAACAATTCCCTGGTCTATGCCTTCGTTTACCTCCTGCTGATCATCTTCTTTGCTTATTTCTACTCCACCATCCAGTTCAACCCCATCGAGGTGGCCAATAATCTGAAGAAGAATGGCGGCTACATTCCCGGCTTCCGTCCCGGCAAGCCCACCAGTGAGTTCATTCAGAAGGTTCTGAACAAGATCACCCTCTTCGGCGCGCTGTATCTGGCGATCATCGCCATCGTGCCGATCCTGATCGCTCACTTCAGCGAATCCGCGGCTCTCACGGGCCTCTCCATCGGCGGCACGTCCATCATCATCGTGGTAGGCGTTGCGCTCGAGACGGTCCGCGCCCTTGAGGCTCAGCTGCTGATGCGCAATTACAAGGGCTTCCTTTCCTGATGTGAGGTTCCGGACATGAAGTTGATTCTTCTTGGCGCCCCCGGCGCAGGCAAAGGGACTCAGGCTGAGATCCTGAGCAGGGAATACCAGATTCCCAGCATCTCCACCGGCAACATTCTCCGCGCTGCGATGAAAAACGGCACGCCCGTCGGCCTGAAGGCCAAGGCTTATGTCGAGGCCGGTCAGCTCGTGCCCGATGAGGTCATTATCGGCATCATCGAGGAGCGTCTGGCCCAGCCCGACTGCGCCAACGGCTACATCCTCGACGGCGTCCCCCGCACCATCCCCCAGGCCGAGGCCATGGAGGAAAAGGGCATCGACATCGACTGGGCCGTGTCCATCGAGGTCGAGGATCAGGTTATCGTCGACCGGATGTCCGGCCGCCGCACCTGCGCCAACTGCAGCCAGACCTTCCACATCGTCTCCAATCCCCCGAAGCAGGAGGGCATCTGCGACTTCTGCGGCGGCGAGCTCGGCATCCGCAAGGACGACGCGCCGGAGACCGTGCTGGACCGTCTGCAGGTCTACCACCGCGAGACCGAGCCGCTCAAGGCCTTCTACGCCGCGCGCGGCAAGCTGAAAACCGTGGAGAACCAGTCCGGAATCGAGGCCACCACCAAGGCCATCCGCGCGGCACTGGAGAGCTGAAATGTCGGAAACCATACACATCAAATCTGCCAGAGACATCGAGCTGATGCGCCAGGCGGGCAAAATCACCGCCGGCGCGCGCTCGATCGGCCGCCAGGCCGTCAGTGACGGCCTGACGACCCGGCAGATCGACAAGGCGGTTCACGAGTTCATCGTTAAATCCGGCGCCTACCCCAGCTGCCTCGGCTATGAGGGCTATCCCGCCGCAACCTGCATCTCGGTCAACGAGGAGGTCATCCACGGCATCCCCGGACGGCGCGCGGTGCGAAACGGAGACATTGTTTCCATCGACCTGTGCGCGACGTACAAGGGCTTTGTCGGGGACTGCGCGGGCACCTACGCCTGCGGCGAGGTCAGCGAAGAGGCCCGGAGGCTGATCGAGGTCACGCGCCAGGCCTTCTTTGAGGGCCTGCGGTACGCGAAGGCGGGCAACCGCATCTTCGATATCGGCGGCGCGGTGCAGGACTATGTGGAGAAAAACGGCTTTTCCGTCGTGCGCGACTTCGTCGGACACGGCATCGGCCGTGAGATGCACGAGGCGCCCGAGGTGCCGAACTACCGGCCCTCGCACGGCAGACGCCCCAACCCGCGTCTGGTCCCGGGCATGACGATCTGCATCGAGCCGATGGTCTGTGCCGGCGACTGGCACGTGAACATCCTGAGAGACGGCTGGACGGTCGTCACCGTCGATCGTTCTCTCGCCGCCCACTATGAAAACACCGTACTGATCACCGACGGCGAACCGGAGATCCTGACAATGGCAGAGGATCTGTGAGGCCTGAACCGACTTTGGAGGAATTTTACTTTGGCAAAAGACGATGTAATCGAACTCGAGGGCACGGTTGTTGAATCCCTGCCCAACACCATGTTCCAGGTGGATATCGGCAACGGCCATACCATCCTGGCGCATATTTCCGGGAAACTCCGGATGAACTTTATCAAGATCCTTCCCGGCGACAAGGTCACGGTGCAGATGAGCCCGTACGACGTCACCCGGGGCAGGATCACCTGGAGAAGCAAGTAGGAGGTATTATTCATGAAAGTCAGACCTTCCGTGAAGCCCATGTGCGACAAGTGCAAGATCATCAAGCGCAAGGGCAAAGTCATGGTCATCTGCGAGAACCCGAAGCACAAGCAGCGTCAGGGTTAAGGAAACGATGATTCAATCCGCGAGAGTGATTTGCGAGATTTTTTCGTCACAATGAAGGTGAAAAATCGCAGGAATACTTTGTGTATTTCAAGATTTTGAGACAAAATTGTGGCGGAAAGGGTTCGCAAAGCACCGAAGGGGTATTGAATCAGCATTTCCTTATGCAGAAGCAGTAATCTAATCCCGAGCAGACGAGGTTGTTATAGATATAATTATAAAAACCTGTCCTAAATCAACCCGCACGAAACGAGGGGCTCCCTCCGGCGGGAACAAGCCCCCGCTTCATACCCTGCGGGACAAATAATTCGAAAGGATGATCGAAGAATATGGCACGTATAGCCGGCGTTGACCTGCCCAAGGACAAGAGAATTGAGATCGGTCTCACCTATGTCTACGGCATTGGCAGAACCAGCGCGAACAAGATCCTGGAGATGACCGGGATCAACCCCAACACCAGAGTGAAGGACCTCACCGACGAGGAAGAGGCCAAGCTGCGTGAATGCATCGACCACAACTATATCGTTGAGGGCGACCTGCGCCGTCAGACTGCGCTTGATATCAAGCGTTTGACCGAGATCGGCTGCTACCGCGGACTGCGTCATCGCCGCGGCCTGCCCGTTCGCGGACAGAGAAGCAAGACCAATGCGCGTACCCGCAAGGGTCCGAAACGCACCATCGCGAATAAGAAGAAGTAAGGAGGGATATGTAACATGGCTGCCAATGCGAAGAAAGCGAAAGTCAGAACCCGCAGAAGAGAGCGCAAGAACATTGAAAAGGGTCAGGTTCATATCAGCTCTTCCTTCAACAATACCATGGTGACCATCACCGACACCCAGGGCAACGCCATTTCCTGGGCCTCCGCCGGTGGTCTGGGCTTCCGTGGAAGCAAGAAGTCTACCCCCTTTGCCGCGCAGACCGCTGCCGAGACGGCCGCCAACGCCGCCAAGGAGCACGGCCTGAAGACCGTCGAAGTGTTCGTGAAGGGCCCCGGCTCCGGCCGTGAGGCTGCCATTCGCGCCCTGCAGACCGCCGGTCTCGAAGTGACGATGATCAAGGACGTTACCCCCATCCCCCACAACGGATGCCGTCCTCCGAAGCGTCGTCGTGTGTAATGGAAGGAGGAGACAGTAATGGCTAAGAACAGACAGCCGATCGCGAAGCGCTGCAAGGCTCTGGGCATCAGCCCCGCCGCGATGGGCTACTACAAGAAGGAAACCACCCGCAACAGCAACAGCCAGGTGCGCAGAAAGAAATCCGAGTACGCCACCCAGCTCAACGAGAAGCAGAAGGTCAAGTTTGTCTACGGCGTTCTGGAGAAGCAGTTCCGCGGCTACTATGAGAAGGCCGTTCGTATGCCCGGCAAGGCCGGCGACAACCTGCTCATCCAGCTTGAGAGCCGTCTGGACAACGTCGTCTTCCGCCTCGGCTTCGCCGCCACCCGCCGCGAGGCCCGCCAGCTTGTCAACCACGGTCACTTCACCGTCAACGGCAAGAAGGTCAACATCCCCAGCTACCAGGTCAAGCCCGGCATGGTGATCACCCTGAAGGAGTCCAGCCGCAGCATCGAGCGCTTCAAGCTCAATCTCGAGGCCAACGCCTATCATGTGATCCCCAAGTGGCTCGACTTCGATGCCGCCAATATGGTTGGCAAGGTTGTTGCCGCTCCCACCAGAGAGGATATCGATCTGCCCATCGAAGAGCACCTCATCGTCGAGTTGTACTCCAAGTAACAAATACACCCTCGAATTGGTAAGCTGAACCACCGCATGCGCCACTCGGGCGCACAACTTAAAAGGAGGGTACTGTAAAAACATGATTGAAATCAAAAAGCCGCGCATCGAATGCATCGAGAATCCCACGGACAGCTCGTACGGCAAGTATGTCATCGAGCCCCTGGAGCGCGGCTATGGCACAACACTTGGTAACTCTCTTCGCAGGGTACTCCTGTCGTCTCTCCCCGGAACGGCCTGCACCAGCATCAAAATTGCCGGTATTCAGCATGAGTTTTCCACCATCCCCGGTGTGAAGGAGGACGTGACCGAGATCGTTCTGAATGTCAAGAGCATCATCGCGCGTCTGCACAGCACCGAGCCCAAGACCGTCTACATTGAGGCCTCCGGCGAAGGCATCGTCACCGCCGGCGACATCAAGGCCGACGCGGAGGTGGAGATCCTCAATCCCGAGCAGCCGATTGCAACCCTCGGCCCGGACGGCGCTCTGAATATGGAGCTCGTATTGGACCATGGCAGAGGCTATGTTTCCGCGGACAAGAACAAAAACCCCAATATGGCGATCGGCACGATCCCGGTCGACTCCATTTACACCCCGGTACTCAAGGTCAACTACACGGTGGAGAACACCCGTGTCGGCAACCAGACCGACTTCGACAAGCTGACCATCGAGGTGTGGACGGACAAGACCATGACCTCGCGCGACGCCATCTCCCTGGGCGCCAAAATACTCTGCGACCACTTCCGCCTTTTCACGGAGCTGTCCGACGTCGTCGGCAGCAGCTCCACCGTCGTCGAGAAGGTCGAGCAGCAGCCTGACACCGTCATGAACATGACGATCGAAGAGCTGGATCTGTCCGTGAGAAGCTTCAACTGCCTCAAACGCGCCAATATCAATACTGTCGCAGACCTGGTCAGCAAAACCGAAGAGGAAATGATCAAGGTCCGCAACCTCGGCCGCAAGTCCCTCGAAGAAGTCGTCCATAAGCTGACGATGATGGGCTTGTCTCTGGCCAGCGAGGACAACCAGTAATCTAATAGGAGGAACTGCAATTATGCCCGGAACAAGAAAGCTCGGCAAGACCACCGCTCAGCGTATGGCGATGCTCCGCCAGCAGGTGACTGATTTCCTGGACAAGGGCCGCATGGAGACCACCGTGACCCGCGCCAAGGAGATCGCTCCGATGGCTGAGAAGATGATCTCTCTCGGCAAGGCGAAGGATCTGGCTTCCTACCGTCAGGCTCTGTCCTTCATCACCCGCGAGGACGTGGCGAAGAAGGTCTTTGACGAGATCGCTCCCAAGTATGCCGACCGCAACGGCGGCTACACCCGCATCACCCGCATCGGCGCCCGTCGCGGCGACGCCGCGGAGGTCGCGGTGATCGAGCTGGTCTGAACCAGTAATAAATCGACTAAAATCCCCTGAAAAGCAAAACTTTTCAGGGGATTTTTCATCTCTGCGCATCTCCGCGTATCGCTGCGGTTGACGGGCGTGCATGATTTTGATAGAATCGGGAAAAAAGGGGAGGAGGGTGACAGCTGTGGTCAAAACGACAAGTGTGATGCTGCAGACGCTCTGTGTGCCCTGCGCCTGCCGCTGCCGGTACTGCCTGCTCTCCTGGGACGGGAAGACCGTCGGCGCCGACTGGGCGCGCAGCCGGGCGGCGGCCGCGGCTTTCGCCGCCTGGATGAAGGAGAACAGGCCGGAGCTGCGCTTTCACTTTGCGTTTGGGTATTCGATGGAGCATCCCGAGCTGCCGGAGGCGCTGGATTTTCTGAAGGAGATCGGATCCGTCGGCGCCGAGTACCTGCAGTGCGACGGCCTGCGCATCCGGACGCCGGACGAGACGGCGGCTTTTGTGAACATGCTGCGGGCGCACGGCGTGAAGCAGCTGAACTTTACTTTTTACGGCACGGAGGGCTACCATGACCGCTTCGCCGGGCGGCGGGGCGACTTCCGCTGGCTGCTCGCGCTGCGCGATGCGGCGGGGGAGCTTGGACTGGAGACCAGCGTCGGCATTCCGCTCAGCCGCGAAAACGTCGGGCAGATCGACGGGCTGCTGGAGGAGGTCGGCACGGAGCGCGTGCGCCTGTTTGTTCCCCATGCCGAGGGGCGCGGAGCGCTGCTTGAGCCGATCCGCCTGCGGCGGGCTGAGTTTGAAAGCCTGAGCGAGAACGCGCGGGCGCTTCTCAATCGCCGGGTCTTCCGCACCGAGGCGGAATGGATCGCCGTGCCGCCGCCGGAGCCCAACGCGCGCAGCCTGCTGCTCTCGCTGACGCCGGAGAATATCGAAGCCTTTGAATCCGGGCGCTTTTCGGAGCTTCTGGCCTGGGCAGAGGGGCTGGACGAGGCCTATTTCGCGCCGCTGCCGCCGATTGAGGAGCTGCTGCGGCTCTACGGCGATCCGGAGGGGCAACTCTTTTACAGCGCCCGCGATCTCGCGGCGCGCTGTCAGAAACGCTGGCTGCGGGAGCACGGGCGGACGCCCTATGACGTGACCGACGAGCGGCAGTGCGGCAGCAGGAGGTTTTATGATGCGAGTGTATGAAGCGGCTTGGACTGAGGAATTGGAGCGTGAGCTGATCCGCTTTTCCCGCGACTGGGAGGCGGAAAACAGCTGCTGGGGTTATCGGACCAATACACACGACGACTTGACAGGCCGCCGTGTTTTCCTCGCGGAGGAGGACGGGGCGATCCTCGGCTACCTCTTCGGCCTGCGCGAGACGGCGGAAAAGCGCAGCAGCGTGATGGAGGCCGGGACGCCGTTTTTTGAGGTCGAGGAGCTGTATGTCGTCCCGACGCATCGCTCGCGGGGGATCGGACGGCGGCTCTTTACCGCCGCGGAGGAAGCGGCGCGGGCCGAGGGCCTGCCGTTTCTGATGCTCTCGACCGCGACGAAGAACGCGCGGGCGATCCTGCATTTTTACCTGGACGAGCTGGGCATGGACTTCTGGAGCGCGAGACTGTTTAAGAAACTGGGGTGAAGCAGATGGAAAACCCCTATCTGAACGATTATTATACCAGCTACGACGAGGAGGGTCGGCTCCTGTCGCGGCACGGGCAGGTGGAGTACCGGACGACGATGAGGTATATCCGGGAGGCTCTGGCCGGGCTCGACGACCCGGCAATCTGCGAGATCGGGGCGGGCACCGGGCGCTACAGCGTCACGCTGGCAAAGGAAGGCTATCGCGTGACGGCGGTGGAGCTTGTGGAGCACAATCTGGAGCTGCTGCGCGCAAAGCTCGACGGCTCGGAGCCGATCGTCACGATGCAGGGCAATGCCCTCGATCTCTCCGCGCTGAAGGACGACAGCTTCGATCTGACGCTGCTGCTCGGGCCGATGTATCACCTCTACACGCGCAGCGATCAGCTGCGGGCGCTCTCCGAGGCGGTGCGCGTGACGAAGCCGGGCGGGATCCTCATGGCGGCCTACTGCATGAACGAGCCGACGGTGGTGTCTTATGTGTTCGGGCTGAATCATCTGCGCGAGACGAAGGAGCTGAACATGCTGACCGGGGACTGGCACTGCATCAGCGAGCCGAAGGATCTGTTTCAGATGATGCGGACGGAGGACATCGCAGGCCTCGACGGGGAGCTGCCGGTCGAGCGCCTCAAGCTTGTTGCAACAGACGGCGCGACCAATTACATGCGGGAACGCATCGACGCGATGGACGACGAGACCTTCGAACAGTGGATGGACTATCATTTCGCCACCTGCGAGCGGCAGGACCTGATCGGCGCCTCGCACCACACGCTGGACGTGCTGAAAAAGAACGGGGAAGCGAATGACGTATGAGAAATCCGGCGGCGCGGCCACACCGGATTCCCTGCGTATTTTCTAAAAACTACAAACTAATACTGATATCTGATAGAAATCTCGGAATCTTTCCGGCCAGAATTGCGTCATGCATCGTTGAAGCCCTTGACCATATATCTCCATTATGCTCTGCGGGCTTCGCCTCGCCTGACACAATTCTGCCTCGGAAATCTTTTCCGACCTTTCTATCAGATATCAGTATAAAAACTAAAAACTGACAGACTAAGAGCCGGGACTTATGTCCCGGCTCTTAGTCTGTCTTGCGGCAGGTGAAGAGGATCACCTGTCGGTTTTTTGCGATCTCGCGCAAGAGCTGCATCGCCTGATCCAGGCGCGTTTCGTCGAGATTGACGAGCGCATCGTCGATGATGAGCGGACAGGGTTCGCCCGCGGGCATCGCCAGCTCGCAGACCGCGAGGCGCACCGCGAGATACATCAGATCGAGCGTCCCGGCGCTCAGATACTCCGATTCCCGCGCCACGCTGTCGCCCTGCGTGCGCGCCCGCGCGGAAAAGTCGCGGTCGATGAGCACGTCGGCATAGCGCCCGCCGGTGACCTGCGCCATGTATTCCGAGGCAAGGCGCCCCAGCGCGGGGGAGAAGCGGCTCTGCAGCTCCGTGTCGGCGGCCTTGAGGGTTTCGATGGCGAGCGTGAGCGCGTCGTATTCGCTCTGAAGCTCGGCATGGCTGCTCTCCATCTGCTCGAGGTCGCTCGCAAGCACGAGAGGGTCGCCCAGCACCGAGAGACGCCCGGTGAGGGAGGAAATGCGCGCGGACATGCGCTCGGCCTCCTCGCGCGCGGCGGCAAGCTCCCGCCCGAGCTGCGCGGCCTCGCTGTCGCCGCCGCTGAAATCCAGCGCGGCGATGGCCTCGTCCTCCAGCTCCTGCAGATCCTGCCGCGCCTGCTCATAGAGCTCGCGGCTGTCCAGCTCCCGCTGCTCGGCCTGCGTCGCGTCAAAGAGCAGGGCCTGATAGCTTTCCCAGTGCGCGCGGATCTCGTCCTCGGAGCGCGCGCGGTATTTTTTCAGCAGCTGCCGGCGCTCGCTGCGGGCGGCCTCGGCGGCGCGGCGCGCGGCCATCAGCCGCAGCGTCAGCACCACGCCGGCGATCAGCGCGGCGGCGCTCGGAAGCAGCAGCCAGAGGCTTTCCCAGACCCCGTAGAGCGCGGCGCAGGCGACGGCGAGCACGAACAGCAGCAGCGCGGGCCAGACCGGCGCGGCGGCGTTCCCTTTGGCCTTCAGATCGTCCAGCCTGTCCAGATCGGCCTGCAGCTGCGGCTCCAGGTCCTGGGGCTTCTTCCCGCCGAACACGCTCTCCGTGAGCTTCTCGCGGCTCTGAGAGAGGGCGTCGAGCGCCTGGTCATGCGCCTCGCTGCTCTGCCGCAGCAGCTGACGGCCGCGGCTGAGATCATCCAGGGCGCGGCGGCGCTGCTGCTTGCGGCTCTCGGTCATCTCGGCCTCGAGGCGGGCGCAGTCCTGCTCCCGGGCGGCGAGCTGCTCCTCGAGCGATTCAAGCTCTCCGGCGGCATTGCGCAGCTCCTGCAGGCGCATCCGGGTCTCGTCCATCTGCCCCTCCAGCGCAGGCAGCGCGCCCTTGCGGTGGAAGCGGCGCTTGCGCTGCCAGTCGCGCAGCTGTTCGTCGGCCTCGGTGTAGGAGGTTTGCTCCTCGCCGGTGGAGACGATGGCATTGATGCGCTTTTCCAGCTCCGGACTGCCGGAGACGGCCACGGTGCCCTGCTCGATGAAGGCGCTGCGGCAGAACACGTCCCGGCTCACGCCGGTCAGCAGCTCGCCGGCGTTTTGGCCGTCCATGCCCTCGACGGGGATGGAGGTGCCGGTGTAGACGGCGGAAAACTCCCGCATCGGCGCGCCCTTGGCGCGGGTGCGGCGGGTGAGGGTGATGTCGCTGCGGTCGGCGCGCAGCTCCATGCTGCCCTCCATCGGCGCGCCGGACCAGGGCGCGTAGCGCAGCTTGTCCGGCAGATAGCCGCGGCGTTCGCGCTCGGAGGAGTCGACGCCGTAGAGCATGGCGCGGATGAAGGCGCACCAGGTCGATTTGCCGCTCTCGTTGGGCGCGTAGATGACGTTCAGGCCGTCATGGAGCTTGAGCGTTTCGTTTTCCAGCTTCCCGAAGGAGGCGCGCAGATTACGGATGATCATGCGTTACGACCTCCTCCCGGTGATCGAGCGCGGCGAGGCCCCAGCGGGCGGCCTGCTCGATGAGACGGCGCCGCTCCGGCGAGGCGCTTTCGGCCTCGTCGCACAGCTTTTTCAGAAACAGGCCGCGCAGGCTGTCCTTCCCGGCGCGGTCCCAGACGCTCTGGCGCAGCCGCGTCTCGTCGCGCAGCTGCAGCGCGTAAAAGAGCTCGCTCAGATTCGCCTGCAGGCGCTGCAGGTCGGGCGGCGCATCCACCTCGCCCGTCAGAACGACGCGGTAGACGTCGCGCGCTGTGTCGTCGGGGAGCTGGCTGTGCACCGCGAGCAGAGGATCGGAGCCGGTCACATTGACGCTCAGGATCTCGTAGCGCCGCCGGGCAATGCACACCGGGCGCAGACGGCAGTCGGCGCCGTCGAGCTCGACGATGCTGACGGTCTTTTCCCCGCACTCGTCAAAGCCCCGCCCCTCCGGGCAGCCGGGCCAGGAATACCAGGTGCCGCCCGCCTTTTTTAATCCAGAGGCCTTGTGGATATGCCCGAGCGCCGCGTAGTGCAGGCCGCTCGCGGCCAGCTCCTCCTCGCGGATCGGCGCGTAGCGGGACGGCCCCTTCGTTACTTCCGCGTGGAGGCAGAGCAGATTGTACAGGCCGTCGGCCTCCGCGCGGAAGCCGGACAGCAGCGGAGGGCTCTCCGGCCCGGTATAGGCCGCGCCGTAAACGCGCGCGCCGAGGGCGGGCAGCGAAACGGCCTCCAGCTCGTTCTTCGTAAAGACGTGTACGTTTTCCGGCAGCGGCAGGCGGGCATAGGGGGAATGGGCCGAATACCAGTCGTGGTTGCCGGGGGCGATGAACACCGGCACGGCCATCCGGCGCAGGCAGGCGCAGAGCGTTTCGCCCGTCTCGGCGTAGCTCAGAGCGCTGTCGAGCAGATCGCCGGGCAGCAGCACCAGCTGCAGCTGCTCCTGCCGCACCAGCTCCGCAAGGCGCTGCAGCAGCAGGCGCTGCTCGGCACGGCGGACGGCGGCCTTGCCGGCGCGGGTCGCCTCAAAGGGCGAATCCAGATGCAGGTCGGCCGCGTGGAGGAAGCGGAGCGCGCTCATGTCAGGCGCACCCCCTCCGCGCGGAGACAGCGGCCCGTCTCGGTGTCGATCTCGAACAGGCAGCCCTCAAGCTTGGCCGGGCCGGAGGCGGAGTTGTAGCGCTGGGGCGGATCGCCCATGAACTTGCCGATGCTCTGCTCCGGGTCGATGCCCAGGACGGAGTTGGCGGCCCCGGTCATGCCGAGGTCGGTGATATAGCCGGTGCCCCTGGGCAGCACGCGGGCGTCGGAGGTCTGCACATGGGTGTGCGTGCCCCAGACGGCGCTGGCGCGGCCGTCCAGCAGCCAGCCCATCGCCATTTTCTCGCTGGTGCCCTCGGCGTGGAAATCGACGAGGATGACCTTCTCCTGAATCTCCTCCATGTAGCCGTCGGCGATGACGAAGGGATTGTCGGTATTGGTGTCGAGCGTGAAGCGCCCCATCAGATTCAGAACGCAGACGTCCCCCTTGTCCGTGTGGTAGACGTTGATGCCCTTGCCGGGGCACTGGGGCGCGAAATTCGCCGGGCGCAGGATGCGGCGGCGCTCGTCCAGATAGGGCCGCAGCTCCGTGCGCGTCCAGGTGTGGTTGCCGAGGGTGATGACGTCGGCCCCCGAGCGCAAAATCGCGTCGGCCTGCCGCGGCGTGATGCCGACGACATTGGCGTTTTCGCCGTTGACCACGACAAAGTCGATGCCGTTTTCCTTGCGGTAGTTTTTCAGGTTTTTATCCAGAAAGGCCAGACCCGGCTCGCCGCAGACGTCGCCGACGGCCAGTATGTTCATCGTCATGGCAGTTTCCTCGCTTTCCTGAGAATCTCTTTTCATATCATCATACCACAAATTGGCGCTCTGCTTCAATACGCATTCTGCATATACTAATACTGATATTTAATAGAAATCTCGGAATCTTTCCGGCCAGAATTGCGTCATGCTTCGTTGAAGCCCTTGACCATATATCTCCATTATGCTCTGCGGGCTTCGCCTCGCCTGACACAATTCTGTCTCGGAAATCTTGTCCGACCTTTCTATCAGATATCAGTATAACCATGAAATCTTTGTCAGGAGGTACAGGACGATGAACAACAGGCAGTTTCTTCTCGGCATGGGCGCGGGCCTGATGGTGGGCGGCGCGGCCGCGGCGACGATGCGCATGAAGAAAAGCAAGAAGACCGGCCTCGGCAGGACGCTCAAGACCATGGCGCAGATCGTGGACAGCGTCGCCGGCAGCTTTATGAAATGAAAACAGGCTGTGAAAAGAACACTTTTCACAGCCTGTTTTTTCCAAAACTCTTTAATTCTGAATTCCGAATTCCGAACTCCGAATTCCGAATTCGCTCACATGCTCTCCGGGGCGGAGACGCCGATGAGGTACAGGGCGTTTTTCAGGGTGATCATCGTTGCCTTCACAAGCCCGAGGCGCTGGTTGGTGAGCGCGGGATCGTCGGGATTGATGACCTTGCAGCTGTTGTAGTAGCTGTGGAAGACCTTGACGAGGGCGATGATGTAGTCGGCGAGCTTGTTGGGCTTGCGCAGCAGGGCGTCATTGGCGACCTCGGAGGGGAATTCCCCGATCATCTTCAGCAGCTGCAGCTCCTTCTCGTCGGTGAGCAGCTCGTAGCTCTCCTGCGCGCGGAAGGCGGGGGTTTTGGGGTTGGAGAGGATCGAGCACATGCGCGAATGGGCGTACTGCGCGTAGTAGACGGGGTTGTTGTTGTCCTTGGAGCGGGCGAGCCTGAGGTCGAGATCCATGTGGGTGGAGACGTCCTTGGAGGCGAAGAACCAGCGGGCGGCGTCCACGCCGATGTCCTCGCACAGCTCGCGGATCGTGATGGCGTTGCCGGTGCGCTTGGACATCTTGACCTCCTTGCCGTCCTCCACCATGCGCACCATCTGGATGAGGTCGACGGCGAGCGTCCCGGCGGGGTAGCCGAGGGCGGTCAGCGCGGCCTGCATGCGGGTGACATAGGAGTGGTGGTCGGCGCCCCAGAGATCGACGAGGAAGGGATAGCCGCGCTCGACCTTGTGGACGTGGTTGGCGATGTCGGGGGTCAGATAGCTCAGCGTGCCGTCGCTCTTGCGCAGCACACGGTCCTTCTCGTCGCCGAAATCGGTGCTCTTGAACCACAGCGCGCCGTCCTTCTCGTAGGTCAGGCCCATCTGCGCCATGCGCTCGAGGCAGGCCTTGATGCGCGCGCGGTCGTTTTCGTAGAAATAGGTCTCGTGCATCCAGGACTGGATCTCGACGCCATAGAGCTTGAGGTCGCGGTCGATCTTCTGAAGCTCCCGGGTCTTGCCCTCGGTCATGAAATACTCGAGCCGCTCCTGCTCATCGGCGGTGAGCCACTTGTCGCCGTCCTTTTCGGCGATCTCCTCGGCGATGAGGCGCACGTCCTCGGCGTGATAGCCGTTTTCCGGCAGGGGATGATCGTCGCGGCCGAAGTGCTCAAAATAGCGGGCCTCGAGGCTCTTGCCGAGCATGACGATCTGGTTGCCGGCGTCGTTGACATAGTACTCGCGCAGCACGTCCCAGCCGCTTGCCTCCATCATGCGGCAGATGCTGTCGCCCCAGGCGGCGTTTCTGGCGTGGCCGCAGTGCAGCTCGCCGGTCGGGTTGGCGGAGACCCACTCGACCAGCACGCGCTTGCCCTTGCCGGACTCGTTGCGGCCGTAGGCGTCGCCCGCCTCGATGACCTGGTTGATGAGCGAGGCCAGCGCCTCGTTCTTCAGGCGGAAGTTGATAAAGCCGGGGCGCGCGACCGTGATGCTCTCGGCCTCGGGCAGCAGCTCGCGCAGCTTCTCCGCGAGGGCTTCCGCGATCTCCAGCGGGTTTTTCCGCAGCGTGCGCGCCAGCTTCATCGCGGCGCTCGTCGCGTAATCGCCGAGCCTGGGGTCCTTCGGCGTCTCGACGACCAGCAGAGCCTCGTCCGCGTCGATGTCGTAAACCGCCTTGACCGCCGCCTGCACGGCGTCAAAAATCTTCTGTTCAAAATTGCTCATGGTATCCTCCGTACATTCAGTCCGAATGCTGATACTATATCACAAAACCGGAAATTTACAAGGGCTTTCCAATTTTAAGTTAGGAGTGAGGAGTGAGGAGTTGGGAGTTAGGAGTTAGGAGTGAGGAGTGAGGAGTGAGGAGTGAGGAGTTGGGAGAAAAGCGGCGGGTGCGTGTGCGCACCCGCCGCTTGCTAAAAACTAAACACTAGCCACTAACCGCTAGCCACTGACAACAGTACCCGTCCTGCCCTCGAGCGCCTCGGCGGCGCGGGAAAGGGAGGTGATGAGGGCGCTGCCGCCCCTGCTGCCGCGGACAAAGTCCATGCAGCTCTCCACCTTCGGCAGCATGCTGCCCGGGGCAAACTGTCCTTCCGCGATATAGCGCTCGCAGTCGGCGAGCGTCATTTCGGAGAGCTCCCGCTGATCGGGCCTGTTGAAGTTGACGCAGACCCGGTCGACGGCGGTGAGGATGATGAGCCGGTCGGCGCCGATGTCCCGCGCCAGCAGCGCGCTCGCGCGGTCCTTGTCGATCACGGCCGCGACGCCGCGGAGACCCTGCTCCGTTTCGATCACCGGGATGCCGCCGCCGCCGACGGTGATGACGATCACCCCGGCGCGGACAAGCTGCTCGACGACCGGAAGCTCCACGATGCGCTTCGGGATCGGGGAGGGGACGACCCGGCGGTAGCCGCGCCCGGCGTCCTCGACAAAGAGAAAGCCCTTTTCCGCGGCGATCGCTTCCGCCTCTTCCTTCGTGTAGAAGCTGCCGACGGGCTTGGTGGGGTGCCGGAAGCCGGGGTCGTTTTCGTCCACGACCACCTGCGTCACCACCGTCGCGCAGGGGCGCGCGATGCCGCGGCGCCGCAGCTCCTCCTGAATAGCCTGCTGCAGATGGTAGCCGATATAGCCCTGGGTCATGGCCCCGCATTCCGGGAAGGGCATGAAGGGCGTTCCGCCGCCCTTATTGGCGGAATACTCCATCGCGAGATTCACCATGCCGACCTGCGGGCCGTTGCCGTGGCCGATGACGACCTCATAGCCCATTTCCACCAGATCGACGATCGGGCGGGCGGTGTTCTGCACCAGAGCCAGCTGCTCCTCGGGGGTCTTGCCGAGGGCGTTGCCCCCGAGTGCGACAACGATTCTCTCCGCCATCGCTTATTTCAGCGTGGCGTACATGACGGCCTTGATCGTGTGCATGCGGTTCTCGGCCTCGTCGAACTGGCGGGCCTGCTTGCCAAGGAACACATCGTCGGTGACCTCCATGGCCGCCAGGCCGAACTTCTGGTAGATCTCCTCGCCCACGGTGGTCTCGCGGTCGTGGAAGGCGGGCAGGCAGTGCATGAAGATGGCGGTGGGCTTGGCCTTGGCCATCAGCTCCTTGTTGACCTGGTAGGGCAGCAGGAGCTTGATGCGCTCAGCCCAGAGCTCGGCGGGCTCGCCCATCGACAGCCAGATGTCGGTATAGGCCACGTCGCAGTCCTTCGCGCCCTGCGCGGGATCGTCGGTCAGCTCAATGACGGCGCCGGTCTCCTCAGCGACCGCGCGGCACTTTTCCACCAGCGCGTCCGCGGGCATGAGCTCCTTCGGGCCGCAGGCGCAGTAGTGCATGCCGAGCTTGGAGCAGACAACCATCAGGGAATTGGCCACGTTGTTGCGCGCGTCGCCGAAGAAGGTGAGCTTGCGGCCGCGCAGATCCTGGCCGAACTCCTCGCGCACGGTGAGGATGTCGGCGAGCATCTGGGTGGGATGAAAATCGTCGGTCAGGCCGTTCCACACGGGAACGCCGGAGTATTTGGCAAGATCCTCGACCACGGACTGCTTGAAGCCGCGGTACTCGATGCCGTCGTACATCCGGCCAAGCACCTTGGCCGTGTCGGCCAGGGACTCCTTCTTGCCCATCTGGGAGGACGCGGGATCGAGGAAGGTCACGCCCATCCCTAAGTCGCGGGCGCCGACCTCGAAGGCGCAGCGGGTGCGGGTGGAGGTCTTTTCAAACAGCAGCACGACCTGCTTGCCGCTCAGCCACTTGTGCTCGACGCCGGCGGCCTTGAGCCGCTTGAATTCGGCGGCCAGGTCCAGCAGATAACGGATCTCCGCGGGGCTGTAATCAAGGAGCGTAAGGAAGCTCCTGCCTCTGATGTTGACTCCCATGGGGTAGTTCCTCCTGTATCATATAGTAGTTTAAAGAATTGACGGTCAATCTTCGCGGATGAGCGGCATGGACATGCAGCGCGGGCCGCCGCGGCCGCGGGAGAGCTCCGCGGAGGGCATTTCGAGCACTTCGAGTCCCTCCTCGCGCAGGATGTTGTTCGTGATCTCGTTGCGCTGGTAGACGACGATCTTCCCCGGCGCGATGCACAGCGTGTTGGAGCCGTCGTTCCACTGCTCCCGCGCCGCGGCGATCATGTCGTCGCCGCCGCAGCGGATCAGCTTCACCCGGTCCACGCGCGTGTAGTAGGCCAGCGTGCTCTCCAGATCGGCGTCGATGCGCCGGATGCGCAGCGCGTCCCGGCCGCGGCCGGGGGTGATCTCATAGATGCTCAGCGGCCCGAGGATGGCGGGATGGACGGTGTATTTGTCCGTGTCGATCTGGGTAAAGACCGTGTCCAGGTGCATGAAGGCGCGGCAGTTGGGGATGTCGAAGGCCAGCACGGTGCGGATCTTTGCGTCGGGGTCGTTGAAGAGGTTGCGCGCGGCGGCCTCGATGCCGTCGGGGCTGGTGCGCTCGGAGATGCCGATGGCGAGGGTGTCCTCACTCAGATTCAGCACGTCGCCGCCCTCGATGCTGCCGTGGTAACTGCGGTCGTAGTAGCGGGTGACAAGACCCGCGAAATCCGGGTGATAGCGGAAAATGTAGTCGGCGTAGATGGTCTCGCGGCAGCGGGTGGGGAAGTGCATCCGGTGCAGCATCACGCCGGTGCCGACCGAGGCGAAGGGATCGCGGGTGAAATAGAGGTTGGGCATGGGATCGACGACAAGGTCGTCGGGCGGGGCGATCATGTCCTGCAGCGAGTAGGCGGACAGATGCGGCAGCTCGCGCAGCGTGATGCCCTCCATCGTTTTCTCGACCAGCGCCTTGCCCTCAAAATGGGAGCGCAGGTAGTCGTAGAGCTTTTCCTGCCAGCGGCGGGTCTTGACGTTTCCCTCGGTGAGCCACTGGAAGAGGAAGGGCTCGGTGACCTCGGGGTGCAGAGCCAGCACCTCGGCCATCAGATCCTCCAGATAGACGACCTCCACGCCGTTGTCGCGCAGGATCTGCGCGAAGGCGTCATGCTCCTGCTGCGCGACCCTGAGGAAGGGAATGTCGTCAAAGAGCAGCTCGGGGAGACGATCGGGGGTGAGATTCAGAAGCTCGCGGCCCGGCCGGTGCAGCAGCACCTTTTTGAGCGGGCGGATCTCGTTTCGCACGCAAATGCCTTTCATGGCTCCTCCTCCAAAAACAGTCCTGTGGGAAAAAACGCCGCGCCGAGACGCGCGGCCGGTGCCAGTATTTCCCTGCGTATAAGCATATCATACCCGGGCCAAAAGTCAAGTATTCGGGAAATCGCCGGCGATTTTTTGTACATTTCTCTGATCTTTGCGCGGATAAATTCGGCATTTTGGCAGATGAAAAAAAGGCCGAAAAGGCAGGTGAAAAATTTTGTAAAAAAACTCTTGCCTTTCCGGGAAAACTGTGCTAATATAATCAAGCTGTCAGGTGACAACCTGATATGCGCTGTTAGCTCAGCTGGATAGAGCGTCTGGCTACGGACCAGAAGGTCAGGGGTTCGAATCCCTTACAGCGTGCCACCTATTCATTACACTAAAGATGCCACTGGCCAAAAGCCAGTGGCATCGCCCTTTTCCGGGCTTTTTGAGACCCGAAAAAACTCAAGTTTTTCCAAGGATGCCAAAGCCCTTTTACGAGGGGATAAAGGGATTCGAACTGTTAGCAGCCCCTCAAACAAATCAATATTGAAAAGAAAGCGCCGTTCTGCGGTCCCGTTTATCACGGGACTACAGGACGGCGCTTTTTTTATTTTCCACAGAAAAGGAGAAGCATATGGACCAAGAAACCAGAAGCAGGGATCGTCCTGCAAGAGAAAACTATCGCCAACTCATGCGCCACGAGGATTTGAGCAACGCGAGGGAGCCTCCGGAAGAACCGGTCTGAACCGAGAGACCGGAGTGCAAAGGCTGCCCCTTCCCCAGCCACGGCTTTGTCTGCTGGCGGGAGCGGTGCATGAGAGAAAAATGGAACGAACCCAGAACGGAGATTCAAAACTACATCATTCACCAACTGCGCATCCAGCAAATATGTTTTCAGCAAGGGTTTTAAGGCGATTATCGCCGATCTGAAGGCATTCTATTCTGCAGTAAACGAGTAAACGACTCCAGAGGCTTTGGATGCCTTCGCTGAGCACTGGGATAAAAAGAACCCGACAATCTCTCAGTCCTGTTGGAAGAACTGGCCGTATGTCAGCACCTATTTCAAACAGAAATAATAGGCAACTGTGCTGCGTAGCATTGATATATTAAGCGTCTTATTGCAGAACAGTGTTGAGTTTTTATATTGTGCTGAGTATGTAATTCAGCGCTTCTTCAAGCTCTTTTGCTTCTTCTATGTGTGTTGGGGATTTAGGGTTGGTAGTTTCCTCACAATCCAAGTTCAAAATGAACTGACAAAAAGATTCCAAAATCCTCATCTGCCTCTGCCAATCATCTGCTTCTGCTTTTCTTGGAAAAATATTTTCGTTAGATTTCAGCAAATTTTCAACTTCTCGTACTGTGCGTTTAAGTTTACCGCTATCGTCTAAAATAGGAGGCTGATAATTGGGACAATTATTTTGTAGGTAGTTTTCCACATAACGCAAAGCGAAGATGTTTCCTTTAGCAACATCATCGATTTCCAGTTGCCCCTCCTCAATAAGATAAGCTCTAAGCTCAGACACCATTGATTTCAATTTGGGATAATAGTTTTGATACGCAGCGGCTTGCTTATCAAGCAGCTTTTTTCGACTCTCATACCACACATGAAGTCTTGGGAAGAGCACGACTGCAATCACAATGCTTACCAAACTGATTATTTCCAAAGCAGTTTTTGCGACATTCAATTCCCCGGATACGGAGCTTAACAGATCTGTAAAAGAAGGCGAAGAAAGTGGAGCAGCAGTCAGAACGTCACTACTTAAAAGCATTCTTTCTCCCCCTCCCAGTTCTTATATTTGCTTATGTACTGGTTGATATAATCGTTGATGTCGTTTTTATCTTCTTCGGATATTTCTATCATTTGATAACTACATTGCAAATAATTTTGATATAATTTCAAATGTTCAACATGTTGTGTTTTTACCAGATTTCGAAATGTCTCTTCAGCTCTTGCATGTTTACTCGGTCGGAGATGGAGTCCATCTATACTATTCAACTTGCTTGCTGTATCCTCATCTTTTAATTTCAGAAATGCAGACGCTTCTTCTTCATACTTTTCACAAATGTATTTGGCCTTATTATAGACCGTTTGAATTACAAACTGAATCAAATAACGATTATTAATAAAAAACAGCGGCGGGATTGTATAACACGATATTGCTGCCATAAACGAGAAACTATGCAGCCAACGGTGCAGAAACCAGAATCCTGCCTCAGTTATTCTCACGTTATACTTTCTTGCTTCATATTTTTCTTTTTCTTTGCGATCCTCTTTCCCAGACTTTACTATCCGCTCTAGTATTCCTGATAGCGCCTCCACAGCGTCATCTGAATCGTGGAAATTCTTGTCATCAACAGTCAATATAACATAGGGAGACCGTTTTGTCTCATCGGAGTCCATGTTTGCTAGAGCAATTAGGGTTTTTGCAAATGCGCGATACTTTTCTTCTGAAATAGAATAACTGCTTGTCTCACGCCTGTACATAGGCGGAACTAGCACACCCCGAACCAAATCATAAAGGGATACTTCGTCAAACATCTCATGAGGCATTTTCTTCGTCCAAAACGACGCTATGCACGTATTATTGTGATGGTAGGATAGATAGGAAAGAATACGACTAACCATCGAAATATTTTTCTCGGGCAGGATTAACGAGCGAGTAGTAAGTGGTTTTGAGAGTCCATTGATTGTTCGGTTATTGTCCTTTTCAGAAACGTAGCCTATTTGTAAGTTTGCCCAAGCAAGTTGGCTTGCTGACCATTTAAATTGAATCTCCAGCAATGCTCTTCTGGCCATATAGCGAGTTGAAGCCCATTGTCCTCCCTCGGCATTAGCCATCAATGCTGTGAAACGCTCATATCCCATTGTATAAGCTGAAGAAGATGAACCAAGCAGATATCTACAGGTTATAAATGCAGCGTGAGCCTGTGCGTTACCAATTCTCCTTATCCCATAATTCATAAGAGAAGCAATTAATGCCTGATAACTTCGGCCTATAGTATTTGTTCCTTTTGCTGTTATAATATTCATGACCGCAACAAGCACATTGTACTCATCATCCACTAAAACGTTCTCGAGGTCGCCGCGCCATAAGTTATCTCTCTTTTTCTCCCATATTTCCCACATCTGAACTTGTCCGGTCAAGTCTTCGGCTTTTTTTTCAATATCTGCAGGACGATGTACGCACTTGCTTCTCAGTAAATCGATAGTCGTTCTTCTAACGACAAAAAATGCAGAAAAGCAACTCTCTTTTCTATTGAAACTATTCTTTATTTCGATATTCATTTTGTTAACAGCGTGCTTTATCTCATAATACAGAATCTTAATATCTTCATCCGGTATTTGAACATTTTCCTTGTCAAGAACAATAGAGTTTTCGATGTTATCGATAACAATTCGGTGTTGTTCAAAAGGTTTTGCACAGAACATTATCCACATCAAAGCCCGTAACAGCATAAAAATCGACGTTTTAGCATCTCCTAAAACGGTTACTTTTTTCAGAGAAGAGAAGACATCGTCTAGTTTTTCCGGCTTGACATTTGTGAACTCACCTATTGTTTTTATTATTAATCGCTCATCTTTTGTTCCAAGCGACCTTGGCTTCATATATGTCTCATAATTGCTTAGAACAGTCTGCCTCAGTTCGCCAAGATCCTCAACGTATTTTAAGATAGCAGAAAAAATAATAACGCAGAAAGCCGCAGAAATTGAATCATCCCATGCTTTATATTCCTCCCCACGCTCGATAGAACGGGATCCTTCTTCAAAATCAAATAAAATAAACGAGCAAGTATTGCTGCGGGTTCCACTTGGAGCAGAATATTGGCGAATAAGTCGGTGGATCTCTATTGATTTCCCATTTTCTGTTACTCCCTGGAATATAAATATAGGGTCATTTAATGTAGTGCCCGAAATTCTCCTCAACAATTCGCAATGATGCTTCTTTGCTTTGTTAAACTGCTCATTATCAAATGTATATTCATGAAAGATACCAGTTTGTTCTTCTTCTGAAACGACTACCTCCTCGTACTGCCTATCTTCCTCGAATGCTAAGGGGGCACGTAAATTGTCATTTTTATAAAAGAATTCTGGCGTAACGTCTTTTTTTAATCCTTTATGCTTTAGTAATTCTAAATAGTCCATTCCTTTTGCCGTAATTGGATCGCACAGTATCAATGCATTAAGAAAATCTTCATGCTCTTCAGTAAAGACCATTTTTCTATCTCCTTTAGATCTAATAAAAGGCAATTATTAATTATTTAGATTATTTAATATTATAATATCACAACACATCAAAAGATGCAAGGTTATGGAATAGAAAGCCACGAAAATCGATGCGGAAGTGACAACAAACCTTTCCGGGCTTTTGGAAACCCTAAAAAACTATAATACGTTTCCCAAGGGTGCAAGCCCCCTTTTTTGAGTCAGCTACAAGACTCGAACTTTTCTATTTACAAATTCAACCAAATTTTGAAAAAAAGCGCCGTTCTGCGGTTCCGTGTTTTCACGAGACTACAGGACGGCGCTTTTTTTATTTTCCACAGAAAAGGAGATGAACATGGAAAAAGAAGCAAACAGCAGGGATCGTCCTGCGCGAGAGAACTATCGCCAGCTCATGCGCCATGAGCCTTCGGGCAGCGCAAGGGAGCCTCCGGAGAGACCGGTGTGTACCGAAAAGCCGGAGTGCGTCGGCTGCCCCTACCCCGGCCACGGCTTCGTCTGCTGGCGGGAGCGGTGCATGAGAGAAGAAATGGAACGAATCCAGAGAGGAGGAAAACCCAAACGAGAGTAAAAATCTATCAGATCGATCTGGACAGAGATCAGGGCCACGCTGCCTTTCGGTCTCTGGAGGATCTGAAAAAGCTCACCGGCAAGAGCACCGTCGATCCCTCACTTTACGAGGAAGTATTCAATGCCGAGCTTGATCCCAAGAGTTTAGAGGAACTGTTCATTCAGTTCAATTCCGAATGGCACCCCTTGCATCGCGGGCGTTCTATGTCAGTGTCCGACGTGGTGGTGATCGAGCCGGAAGGTATCCCGTACCTCGTCGGAGAGATCAAGGGCAGCTCGCCCCTCGGCGGCAGCTTTGCCCGTCGCTTTACCGATCTCGTGGAATATAACCTTGAGATCGAGAACCTGCGGAATCAGAACATCAACTTTAAGGCGCACGACATGGTGGGACTAAAGATTCCCGCCGTGGAATCGGGCGCCTTTTTCTGTGACAGTGTAGGCTTCGAGAAGATTGCATTCGACGAGAGTCAGACCCACAAGCCGGACAACCTGATGCGTGTGGTCTATGTGGAGCCGAACCGTTCTGCCTACGAGGCGGAGATCCTGCACGACCTGGAACACATGCAAAAGGCCGTGGACGGGTATATTGAACCCGTTTATCTTGAGGACGGGCTGGTGGTTGTCGGGAACGAGGAAGCCAAGCTCCGCGGCATGACCGGAAACCGACACATCGGGAACATTATCATGGCCGGTCCCTTTTTCGTTTGCGGAGAGGCGTATGAGGATTTCTGCTCCCTGACAGATGAGGAGGCAGCAAACGCGATGTTTCGCTTCGCCGAGCCGGAGGAGATCAGTCAGGCGGAAGTCGAGGCGGATATGGGCTACGCCATCTATTACGCGGAACCGATGGGAGGACTGTCATGAAGGTAATCGTGAGCAATCACAGCCAACCGATCTACGGGCAGGTCACCGTGCCGCTTCCGATTCCCGATGAAGAGTACGATCATGTTATCGAACTGCTGGAAGCCCTTGAGATCGGAGACTTTCGAGCCTGGGACTGCCATGTGGATGAGATCTGCGACTGCCCGCCTGTGCTCAAGAGGCTGGAGGGCACGCAGATCAACATTGATGAGTTGGACTATCTGGCAAAGCGCCTGGACAGTTTCACCCCTAAAGAGCTGGCCGCTTTTCAGGGCATGGTGGAAAAGATGGACTATACCGAGGTCTTTGACATGATTAACCTGAGCTTCTACTGCAACGAGATCACGGTCATCACAGATTTCTCGGATCTGACCGCCATCGGCAGAAACCATGTGCTGGCGCAGCAAGGCGCGGTTTCCGTTGAGGAGCTTGAGAAGATGGATCTCGCCGGGATCGGCAAAGACCTGATTGCCAGCGGCAAGGGAACCGTTACGCCTTACGGGATTGTCTTTGACAACGACGTGGATATCCTCACGCTGTACAACTGCGAGGCGTTCCCGGATTACCATTACAAAGCGTCCAAGATTGACGTGGCCGTAGTTTCACCCTATACCTACACGGCAACCATGGCGCTGTACCTGCCCGCGTCTCAAAAGCAGATCGAACGTACCTTACAACGCTTCCTCCAGTTTGAACGCGACGATTTTCAACTGTGCATTGAGAACGTGGAGCCGCCTATCCCCGAAGCATGGCGGGAAAAGCTGTTCGAGCAAAGTGAAATCTACAACTACAACGACGCAGCCGCGGCCATGGCCAGACTGGAGGAATCCCAATATGAGAAGTTCGCCGCGGTTCTGCGGTACACCGGAGCGAAAACCCCTGGGCAGCTTCGGCAGGTCGCCAAGAATCTGGAGATGTTTGAATATGTCCCCAGTGCAAAGAACGCGGAGGACGTCGGTCGATCATTAATTCTGGAGTCCGGCCATTTCGAGGTCGATCCGAATTTAGAGGATTACATCGACTTCGAAGCATATGGTCGTGACCATTTACGCTATGGCGAAGGAGAATTCAGTCCATACGGCTATGTCGGCTATACGGGCGATGAGCGTCTGTTTTTCCATGCAGAGGAGCAGCAGGCCATGGGGCAGCAGATGGGAGGCATGACATGAGATACACGGTTGACGCGCCGGAGGTCAATGAAACCCTGACGATGATTCAGCGCCTGTGCGCCAATCCGTCTCTGCCGAACATGAAGAATTACCTCGGGCGCATGGATGTGCTGGAGGAGGCCACGCACGAAACTCTGCGGCAGATCTTCGAGGACATCTCCACCATGACGGAGCGTGAGATGGATACTCTCGCTGCCGCGCTGGACGCGGAATCCATCAACGGTCTGGACGACATTCTTCTTGTTGAGCAGCATATTGACGCCTTTACCTTCGTGTCTGACGTCGTCTCCGATGCAGAGCTGGGCAGATATGCCGCTGACGCGGGCTATCTGTCGATCTCGGCGGACGCCGCGCCCTATTTGGACTATGCCAGACTTGGCGCGAGCTTCTACGACGCCCACGGCGGGGCCTACGGGCCGAAGGGCTATGTGATGAGAACCGAGAGCCTCTATCCTGTGTTCAAGGCGGCGGTGTACAGTCGCGAGTGCGACAGCTCCGCCTATGTGATTCTGCCCATATCGGACGCCTTCGCGGATAAGCTCCAGGGGCAGCTTCGCGTATCCCGCACCTGCGACATTGGCCTGATCGCGGTCGGGACCCTAAATGGCCGCTTCAGCGAGCTTCTTGCCATGCTGGACGAAGAATGCACCAATCTCCGCGACATGAACGAGCTGACGAACCGCCTTTTGGATATGCAGAGAACAGACGGAGAATACCTCAAGTTTCTCTCCGCGCTGGAAGCCGAGCAGGTTCACACCTTCTCCGGGGCGTTGGATGTTGCCAAAGAGCTTGACGGCTATACCCGTTTCACCGGAGATCCGGAGGAATACGGGCGTGATGCGCTGCGTCGTATGGGCACGCCGCAGTGCGCCATCGACAGCATTGAGGGCTATATGGATCTGGAGGACTTCGGCAGAGTCATGATGGTCGAGGATGACGTCCGCCAGACACAGTATGGCCTGATCCGCAAGGACTGGGGCGACAGCTTCCCCAGACCGAAGCAGGTCATGGAAATAGGAGGAATGACATGAATACCCCTAACAGAGAATGGATTAAATTCATGCGGGAGCAGTACCCGGTGGGCTCCCGTATCCGGCTGACCGAGATGAACGATCCCTACAGCAAGCTCAAGCCGGGGACGGAGGGTACCCTGATGCATATTGATGACATCGGCACCTTCCATGTGAAATGGGACAACGGCAGCACACTCGGCCTGGTGATCGGAGAGGATCGTTTTACTGTCCTCCCGCCGCAGACCCATGAGCTGAAGCTGTACATGCCCCTTACCGCAGACCTCTATGAGCGCGACGAGTGGGGAGATCTGGAGAACGAGGCCACCGAGATGGAGGGTCGCGGTCTCCTGCGCTATGAAGCTCAAATTACATCGGCGCTGCTCAAAAACCAGATGCCAGAGGAAAAGGAGCGCGGAATCATGCACTGGTACCACGGTAAGGACAGCGTAGAGCAGAAGGTGCGCTCTGTGGTGTTTGCCGTGGAATCGCGCGACCAGCAGCTCTGGGGCGTGGCCGAGTGCCAGATTACCCAGGATCTGACGCCGGAGGAGCTGGACAAGCTGAAGGAATATATCTCCGGCCAGGCTTCGGACGGCTGGGGCGAGGGCTTCGAGCAGCGGGAAATCCAGCTCGACCGGGGCGCGGAGCTGTACGTCCATCTCTGGAGCTTTGATCCGGGCTGGAAGATTCAGACCGAGGAGGAATGCTTTGGACAGAAGCAGACACAGGCGCCTCAGCAGCAGATGGGAGGGATGAGCTTTGGGTAAGATTATGCGCATGTATCTCTGCGGGCAGGACTGGACGGAGAGCCATGAGGAAATGTACCTGGACCTGCCCGCCACGCCCTGGGAGCTGGTGGACGCGCTGGAAAAGCTGAACCTCGTCTGCGAGGGCGATCTGTATATCCAGGCTGAGGAGTATTACGACTTCGACTACATCCAGGGCTTCATCCCCGAAAGCACCTCGCTCTCCCGCCTCAACGAGCTCTGCGCCGTGCTGGACGGCATGGACGAGCAGGATCGCATCGGCTTCCGCGGCCTGCTGCAGAGCAGCGCCTTCTTCGACCGCCTCAACCTGGGCTTCGACCGGCTCATGGATCTGGCGACGGCGAAAGACTGCTATCATATTGCGGCAGACGTCAGCAGCGACGAGCAGTTTGGACGCTTCCTCTGTCAGAACGGGTTTGTAGAGGGAACCGACGAGCTGCCGGAAAAGGTGTTCGAGCTGCTGAATTTTCAGAAGATCGGGAAGGACTTCCGGATAGCCGAGCGCGGAGCCTACGCGGACGGCTGCTATGTCGCGCCGGACGGAGACATTCCACATCGGGAGATTCCATACGGCATTTCGCCGCCCGAATACATCGTCATGCTGGACGTAGTGAACAAATCGGATGGGAGCAAGCGCTGGCCTCTCGCCCTGCCCTCTGTTCCCAATGAAATGGACAGCGTGCTGAAGCGGGCCGGTGCGGAGAGCTGGAGCGAGGTCGACTGCCTTTGTGTGGACTGTCAGGTGCCGCAGATTATGGAGGCCATCACGCAGGTCAATAACGTCGCCATCGCCAATCGCTTCGCGGAGATGCTCGACCGCCTGCCCGTCGAGGACGTGTCCAAGCTCAAGGCCATCCTTGCGGTCACCGGCTGTGAGGATCTGACCTCCGCCTCTCTAATCGCCCAGGATCTGGACAGCTATATGCTCTCCGAGGACATTCGCAGCCCGGAGGACATGGGACGCTACCGGTTGAGCTATCTGCTCTCCGACGAGGATCGGGATCTGATCCTCAAACACATCAATCTCTATGCTTATGGCAAGGAAATCCTGGAGCAGACGCCGGAGGCCGCCATGAGTCCCCATGGACTCGTTGAGAGGACGGACGGACAACCGATCCTTGCGTCCGCCCAGCAGACCGCCCCCCAAATGACCATGCAGTAAACCGAATACGAAATGTACAAGAGCCGTTTTCCCGTAACAAGGAACACGGCTCTTTTTTTGTGCCGTGCGTGTTTGGGAGCAGAACAGCTGCGGCATCTTTCGGATAATCCGGCCTCTGGCTTTGCCTCTTTTTCTTGAAATACACGAAGTATTCCTGCGAAAAAGTGTCTTCGCCACAGACCGGATTCTCTCGAAATCTGCTCTTGCCGCTCTGCTCTCAAACACGCATGCGGGAACACGACTCGGAAAGGAACGCTATGAACAAGGAAAAAGTCTACGGCTACCTCTGCGCCTACTGTGTCGGCAGAAAGCGCGCAGCCTCCTCGCAGGCGCTGGAGAAGCTGATGAACATCAGCGGAAACGAGCTGCGCAAGCAGGTCAACGCTCTGCGGCGGGAGGGCGTCCCCATCGCAAGCAGCAGCGATGGCTACTTCTGCGCCGAAAACGCCGCCGAGGTCTACGCCACGATCCGCAGCCTCGAGAAGATGCGGCGCGGACTGGACGCTGCCATCGCGGGGTTGGAGCAGGCGCTCGAAAAGTTTGGTGATGGCTCTTGAACGCACCCTTCCCCTGGGTCGGCGGCAAGGGCAAGCTGCTGTGGATCATCGACGAGCTGGCGCCCTACGACTACGACTGCTTCGTGGACGTCTTCGGCGGCAGCGGCACCGTGCTTCTCAACCGTCCTCTCCGACGCGGTCGGCCGGAGATCTACAATGACAGAGATGCCGAGATCGTGAACTTTATGCGGGTTCTCAAAGATCGTCTTTTGGCGTTGCTGGCAGAGCTCCGCTTTTTGCCCTGTCACTCCCGCGACGGTTTCGCCGACCTTTGCCGCTTCAGCAATCGGGATCAGCCGGTTGAGGATTTCCTGTCGGAAGAGCTGATGCTGGCTGACGCTATTTTTTTACCCGAAGCGGCGAAGGTCATAAAAACCATCAAGCTCCGCCACAGCACCCATACCGACGTGTACCGCGCGGCCGCCTTTTACAAGCGCCAGCGTTACAGCTTCAACGGTACCGGCAGTTCCGTCGCCGCGGAGCCGGTCGATCTGGAAAACTTCTTCGGCCAGCTCAGACAATGCTCCCGCAGACTGCAGGACGTGTTCATCGAGAACATGGACTTCGAGCCGCTGATCCGCCGTGAGGACAAAGCGGGCGTTTTCTTTTACTGCGATCCGCCCTACTACCAGGCGGAGCAGTATTACGAGGGCAGCTTTACCGAGGACGATCACCGCCGCCTGCACGATACGGTGAGCGCGGCGAAAGGCTACGTCATGGTTTCCTACAATGATTGCCCCTTTATCCGGGAGCTGTATCAGGACTTTTTTATATTCTCGACAGAACGCCCGGATTCCCTTTCTCACAGAAAGGGACAGCAGTACGGCGAACTGGTCATGACCAACTACGATCCACGCCTCTGCGCCGCCCAACTGATTCTGTCGGATCAGACCACCCGATACAAAACCATTCACATTCCAAATCTATCTAAAACGGAGGAAAAAGAACATGAAGATCACGATCAAACCCCAGTTTACCGATGAGGGTCTCTGCATTCCCAACAAGATCGTCAAAAAAACCTCGTTGCCAAATGCGGAAAAAGCTACCCTATACGCAAACGACGCCGGACTCCTGCTCTTGAATGAAGCGCTGACCGCGTGGCAGATCATCAAGACGGTGGACATGCTCAACACCGCTGCCACCAGCCTGATCATGCGGCTGGAAAACGCCGTGAGAGAGCACGAGGAGAGATGCCGCCGCGTGAATATCCCCGAGGGGCTGCTGCAGGCGGCGGGCATTCCGAAGAATGCGCCGCTGACCATCGAAGCGGACGATGGGGAGATTTACATCACTGTTGCTTCGGAGGACGAGGACCTGACCGAGACGCTTCCGGCTTTCCTGGTTGAGCTTTTTTCTGACTGCAAGCTGGACTTTGCCGTCCTGCGCTGCCTGCTTGAAAGCGAGGAGCCGGCAGATGAATAACACGCCGCTCTACCGCGGGACAGCGGAGCAGGCCAGAAGAGAGAATCAGCTTCAGCTCTGGCGGGATAGTTTTCAGGCCAACATCCTCTGCAGGATCGCCATCGAGAACGAGATCAGGCAGCACTTCGACGGGATGCACCTGGACCGGGGCTGCGCTGGGCGCGTGCTGGATCAGTTCGGCGAGGCGCGCGTGAAGTATGTCCTCTCCGCAACCTTGCAGGAGCTGGACAACGACGGGCGCTTCAGCCGGAGCAACAAGGAATGGGGCCGGCAGACCGAGATCATACCCAGCACCCGCAACTACGAATTCGCCGTCCAGTCCCATCCCGCGGTGCTGGACGGCTTCATCTCGGACTTCCGCGCGGAATGCCAGCAGCGGCAGATGGATCACAGCTATCCGCAGATGAGCCTGTCGATGTAAGCGCGGTCAGCAAAGGAGGTGTTGCAATATGTGCTGAACGGCTTTTCCCGGACAACCAAAAAACATGAAATGGAGGTAACTATGCGTAAGAAAACCAAACGAATCCTTGCGGTCGTCCTTGCTCTGGCGCTGTGCCTGTCCCTTCAGGTGACAGCCTTTGCCGAGGGCAGCGGCGACGTGGCCAGCGCGGTACAGAGCACCTGGACCGCCGCTTCCGGCCAGATCAAGACGGTCACCAACAATGTAATCTTCCCCGCCCTGGACATGATCCTCGCCATTTTCTTCTTCGTGAAGCTTGGCGCGGCGTACTTCGATTACAGGCAGGGCAATCGCTTTGACTGGGCGCCGCCTGCGATCCTCTTTGTCTGTCTGGTCTTTACCCTGACCGCTCCCACCTACATCTGGACCATCATCGGAGCGTGAGACAGAAGGACGGTCCGCTTTCCCATATAAGGGGACCGCCCACGCGAGAGGAGTGATCGCTTGTTTATATGGGACTTTGTTGCCAAAACCGTGCTGGACGAGATCATGGACTGGATCTACGGACAGATCGTCGGATTCCTTGGCAACTTTTTTTCTGAGATGGGCAGCATGGGTGCAGAACTCTTCCAGATGAGCTGGGTGCAGAGCATCGTGCTGTTCTTCTCCCGTCTGGCCTGGGCGCTCTACGGGATTGGCCTGGTCGTGGCCTGCTTTGAGTGCGGCATTATGGCCTCCAGCGGCAAAGCCAATGTCAAGGAGACTTTTCTCAACGCCATCAAGGGCTTTATGGCCGTGAGTCTCTTTACCGTCGTGCCGGTGCGCCTGTATGAGCTGGCAATCTCCCTTCAGGGAGAACTGACCCGCGGGCTCACCGGCTACGGTCAGCCAATCGGAGATGTCGCCAACGAGATTCTGTCGCACTTCTCCGCCGTGGAAACGGTGGAGGAGCTGGTCAATACCGGCTATCCCGGCTTCGGATTGGTCTCCAGCGCCTTCATGGTGATCTTCTGCATCATCCTGATGGCCTACGCCGTGATCAAGGTGTTCTTCGCCAATCTCAAGCGCGGCGGCATTCTGCTGATCCAGATCGCCGTGGGGAGCCTGTACATGTTCAGCGTGCCCCGCGGCTATCTGGACGGCTTCACGAGCTGGTGCAAGCAGGTGGTCGGCCTTTGTCTGACGGCCTTCCTGCAGGCGACGATCTTAGTGGCAGGCCTGATGCTCTTCCGGGAACACGCGCTGCTTGGTCTCGGCCTGATGCTTTCAGCAGGAGAGATCCCACGCATTGCCGGAGCCTTCGGCATGGACACCAGTACCCGCGCCAACCTGATGAGCGCCGTGTACACCGCGCAGGCCGCGGTCAACACCACAAAGACCGTGGTGCAGGCGGTGGCCAAATGAACGGTCTCACCATGGGAAGCCTTTTTGATGGAATTGGAGGCTTCCCGCTGGCGGCGGAGCGCTGTGGGATCACGCCTGTCTGGGCCAGCGAGATTGAGCCCTTTCCCATCGAGGTGACCAGAACCCATTTTCCCAATATGCTCCATGTGGGAGACATCACGAAGCTGGACGGAGCCAGGCTCCCGCCCGTGGACATCATCTGCGGCGGCAGCCCCTGTCAGGATCTATCGGTCGCTGGGGCGCGGGCCGGTCTTGCCGGAGAGCGCTCCGGCCTTTTTATGGAGCAAATCCGGATCGCAAAGGAGATGAGAAATGCAGAGAAGCGTCGTGGACGGACAGGTGTCGCTGTTCGGCCCAGATTCTGCGTCTGGGAAAATGTCCCCGGCGCCTTTTCCAGCGCAGAGGGCAGAGACTTCCACGCGGTGCTCGAGGAATTCGTCCACGTTGAAGAACCACAGCTTCATGTTGTTAGACCTGAGTCCGGGCGCTGGGAATATGCTGGGGCCGTGTTGGGAGTACGATCCTGTGTGGCTTGGACCACCTGGGACGCTCAATACTTCGGAGTGCCCCAAAGACGTCGTCGCATCTTCCTTGTCGCAGATTTTGCAGGCTTCAGCCCCGTTCAAATACTATTTGACCCGACTGGCCTGCCTGGGTATCCTGCGGCGGGCGGAGGAACGGAATAAACCGCTGCCGCCCATGCTGGAATGGGCACTGCGGGTGCAGGTGGGACTGACGCCCATTCAGTCAATCCCCGTCCTCTCTTCCGTGGCGGGCTTCCTTGCGGAATCCTCCGCTACAGCCGGAAGCGTGGGCTATGAGGAGGAGCTTGCGCCGACAATGAAGGCCGGAGGGAAAAGCGGCGCCGTTCTCTGCCTCAACGATCAGGGGGGCGGTCGCATGGACTGCGTCGAGGAGCAAAGCGGAACCCTGCGAGCACAGACCCACGGCCATGAGCCGCTGGCCTTTGAAAACCACGGGATCGACGCGCGCTACACCGGGCCGCATGAGGTCTCGCCCACCATGTCCGCCCGTTACGGCACAGGAGGCAACAACGTGCCTCTTGTGGGCGAGGTCGAGGTGTATTGCATCACCGGCAACGCCATCGGCAGAGAGCCGCAAAACGGCGGAAACGGCCTCGGCATCGACGAGGACGTCTCCCACACGCTGACCGCCACCGACCGCCACGCCGTGTTCAGCCGCCAGCGGACAGACGTATTCAGGCCGGACGAGATCGCCAGCACTGAGAGCGCGCGGCAGCATAAGGACGCCACGGATCTGGTGTATGACGAGGCGACAGTCGAAGTCCTCGACCTGCCGCTGCTGATCCGTCGCCTGATGCCGATTGAGTGCGAACGGCTGCAGGGCTTCCCGGACGGCTGGACGGACATCCCCGGAGCCTCGGACGCTGCCCGCTACAAGGCGCTGGGCAACAGCGTGGCCATTCCCTGCGTGCTGCTCCTTATGCTGGGAATCTCGCTGGTGCTGCGAGCTAAATCCGAAAACTACTCCGGCGTTATTCAACTGTGCGGTATGCTCTTTGCAAGCAATTTCTGAAAATGAAGGAGGAAAAATGCCATCAAAAACTAAATCTAAACAAAAAAACGCCATCTGTTTTATCGCCCTTATTTTGGTGTTCAGCAGCTTATTTACGGTTTCAGCCTTTGCTTACTACCAAAACCCGTCCGCATCGGTGCTGTTTCACTGGTCAAAGCAGATCAGCGGCAGCTATCCGTTCATTCTGGTTTACGGACGGAATCCGGACTCCGGCGCGGAATCGACCCGCGCCATTACCAATCTGCCGGGAATCAACGGCCATGCGATCTCTGTTGACGGGACGGAAAAACCGGTATACTGCCTCAATCCGGAACAGGCGGCAGGCGACGATTACATCACCGCTCCACCCTACAATGCCGCCCGCTGGGCACGGCTGACAGCCGAGCAGCAGGACTTAGTTCTCCGCGCACTCTATTGCGGATATCCGAACACCCTCGACGGCAGCATCGCCGGCTTGCCCGGCACAGACATTGACACGGCAGAAAAGGCCCAGCACCTCGCCTTGCAGTGCATGATCTTCAACATCCGCTGTAACTTCATCGTCAAGAGCGGTTCCGGGATCACGAAAAGCACGGCGTATAACAATACGGAAAGCTTTGACGAGCGTGTTCCCGCAGAGTACACCAATTTCCACGCGGCCTATGCCAATCTCTTTGACCGTATGAACGGCTTTACGCCCACAATCGGCATTCCATCGTTTGCTACCCTGTCCACGGACACGGCGGCTGTGGGCAAAACGATCCGGCTGGAGTATGACGCATCAAGCGGCAACTACACCGCCACGGTCACCGACACCAACGGCGTCCTGGGCTATTACGACTTTGCCTCTCTGAACGGCAGCGGTATTCGTTATTCTGTCAGCGGAAACAAGCTGACGATCACAGCTACGCCGGAGGCGGCTGCCGACCTTACCACTGCCACCCGAAAGGGAAATGTCACATCCAGCGCACCAGACGTCAAGCTGACGGCTGACGATGTAAGTTTTTATGTCAAAAAGGGCTCCGGCACAGATAATTATCAGACTATGGTGGAGTATGTGTCGTCAAGCACCACCAAGACCTATAAGAGCGTGTATCTGATGCTGCAAGCCGAGGGCAGCGGACCGCTTGAGATCGTCAAGGCCTCGGCAAGCCCTGCCCTTACCGGAGACAACGGCTGCTATTCCCTTGAGGGAGCACAGTACGGCGTGTATGGCTCGGAAGCGGACGCCAACGCCGACGCACACCGGATCGAGACGCTGACGACCGACGCCAGCGGAAACGCCAATTCGTCCAAGAAATACGCCTTGGGTCGGACGCTCTACATCAAGGAGCTGACAGCAAGCCCCGGCTATCTGCTGGATACCCAGGTCTACACGGTCACCATCGCCAACAGCAACAAGAACTCTGTCTCTGTGAAGGAAGTGCCTACCGGCGACTTCGGGCATCTGCGTATCCGCAAGGTGGACGGCGAGGGCACGGAGCTGAAAACGATCACTGAAAGCCCCGCCGTGTTCAAGGTTGAGTTCTTCCCCAACGCGGGCGGCAGCGGTACGGCGGCCAAGACCTGGTACTTCAAGACTGCGGACGGGTTCTTCTGGCTGAACGATGCGTCCTATCTCGACGCCTCGCAGACCAATTCGGACTTCTACCTTGACGCTGGCGGGACTGTGATCTTTCCCATCGGAACCGTGAAAGTTTCGGAGGTCACCGCCCCGACCGGTTACGTCCGCGCTGACGCAGAGCTGGTTGCTCACATCACGCAGGACAGCTCCGGCGCTGCCGCAGCCTGGCATTGGGCGACCGATGCGGGCGGCGTCATCGGCTACGAGGCCGAAGGTGCAACCATCGAAAACAAGCTGATCCGCGGCAATCTCGAAATCATCAAGAAGGACAAGTACGAGGAGATCTATCTGTCCGGCGCTGGCTTCCGTGTCTTCGACAGTGAGGGCAAGCAGGTGGCCGAGGGCTATACGGACACCAACGGCAAACTGAAGGTCAAGGATCTGCCCTACGGCGAATACATCTACCAGGAATTCAAGGCTCCCAAAGGCTTTGAGCTGGATGAGACGGTGTATCCCTTCTCCATCACAGAAGACGGCGTGACCATCAGTCATACCCGCGTCAATGAACGCAGACCCGGCACCATCGAAGTGAAGAAACAGGATGCGAACGGCAATCCCTTTGCGGGGGTTGCTTTTTTGCTGGAATACTCCACCGATGAAGGCAGCACCTGGCTTCCTGTTTTCTCCCGCGCAGCGGATGAAAAGAACATCACCTGCGGCGGCTGCACCAGCCCGGGCCTCACGGACGGTCAGCTCGTGACCGACGAAACCGGCAAAGTTCGCTTCGCCGGTCTGCGCGCCGACAGCAAGATCCTCTACCGTCTGACTGAGACAGCGGCTCCCGAAGGATACGCGCTGATGGCCGGTTCTCTCCATGTCGGAACACTCCCCATTGAGACCGACAACATTTACGCTTCAGACGCCGAGGTGTTCGGCAGCAAGGCCTTTGTGTACACGCTGATCGTCACTGCGACAAATGATCCCGTGTTCCGTATGCCCGAAACCGGAGGC
>ODAJ012187048.1_pt1 | contig 36954 bp, 33 predicted proteins | sample 1539241 | NCBI WGS metagenome assembly ODAJ01 (sample SAMN02144231, study PRJEB22623) | gut metagenome | biome: sheep rumen | host: Ovis aries | place: New Zealand
TTTGCGATGCAGCCCGTATTTGAAACATTGTTCAGGCTTCCGACACCCACCAAGCTGCTGGATCTGACCAACCCCAATCAGGAAATCATGCGTCGCATGATGATTGAGGCTCCCGGAACCTACCACCATTCCATCATCGTTGCGAACCTGGCGGAATCCGCCGCTGCACGAATTGGTGCAAATTCCTATCTGGCCAGAGCCGGCGCATATTATCATGACATTGGGAAGCTCAAGCGGCCTACCTACTTTAAGGAAAACCAGATGGGGGATAATCCGCACGAGAGAACAGACCCCTATATTTCAGCGGCCATTCTGACAAGCCATGTGAAGGACGGCGTTCTCCTCGCACAGAAGATGCACCTTCCGCTCGAAATCCAGAGCATCATCCAGCAGCATCATGGAGATACCGCCGTTATGTTCTTCTATCATAAGGCCCTGCAGATGTCCAACGGCAGTCCTGTCGACATTCGTGAATTCCGATACGATGGGCCCCGGCCCAAGACCCGTGAAGCTGCCATCGTTATGCTTGCTGACACCATTGAAGCTGCGGTTCGTTCCATGAAGGATCCGACACCCAGGGCCATCGATCAGTTTATTGAGCGCCTGGTCCGCGGAAAGCTGGAGGATGGTCAGCTCAGTGATTCTCCGCTGACGCTCCGGGATATCGATCAGATCTGTGAGGCCTTCTCAACCATTCTCCGCGGTGTTTTCCATGAGCGGATCGAATATCCCACCGTTCTGCATACCGTTTCCTCAGGGACACCGGACACGGTTCATGCGCAGGAGCCTCCGGAGCAGAAGCCGGCACAGGGTGAGGAGGAAAACACAAATGCTCATTGACTGGACGCTGGATTCGAATATAACTGCTGATACTGCCGACATGCTTTCATTGCTTCAGCTTGCAGCGGATCGCAGCACAGACGTAGAGGGAATCCCTTTTCCATGCGCCATCTCGGTCAGGCTATGCGATGATGATTCCATCGAAGCGCTGAACCAGTCCCATCGCGGGATTGCCAGATCGACAGATGTGCTGTCATTTCCCACTGTAACATACAGATCAGGGAAAACCGCCCGCGAAAGTCTTCCCCTGCTGCAGCGTGAATATGATGACGCAAGCAATGCGGTGTTTCTCGGAGACATTATCATCTCCGTTCCCCATGTGATCGCCCAGGCTCAGGAATACGGTCATTCTGTGGATCGGGAGGCGGCCTATCTGCTTGTTCACGGCATCTGCCATCTGATGGGGTATGACCACATCGAAGAGGAGGAACGCAAAGTCATGCGCGAAACAGAAGAAAAAATCCTTTCATCCGTCGGAATCTCCAGAGATGCATCCAACCCATCTCCGGTCTCCGATGAAACGCTGATTCAGCTTGCCCGGGAAGCCATGCAGCGAAGCTATTCCCCTTATTCTCATTTTCCGGTCGGAGCCGCCCTGCTATCTGTCGATGGACGTATTTTTCAGGGCTGCAATGTCGAAAATGCGTCCTTCGGCGCAACCAACTGCGCCGAACGGACCGCGGTCTTTAAAGCCGTCAGCGAGGGCGCGCTCCGCTTCGATACGATCGCCATTGCTGCGAATACCATTGCCTGGCCCTGCGGCATCTGCCGGCAGGTTCTTAACGAATTTGCGCCGGATCTTCGCGTCATCGCAGTAGACCAGAAGGGGACGGTTCTGGAAAAAAACCTGAGGGAGCTGCTGCCAGGCAGCTTTGGCCCTTCAGACGTACTGGGTTAAGGAGTATCGGATGAATATGAAAGAAACGCGCAGTGATTTTCGTTCCGGATTTATCACCATCGTTGGCCGGCCCAACGTTGGCAAATCCTCTCTGATGAATGCCCTCATCGGGGAAAAAATAGCCATCGTCTCCAGCAAACCGCAGACAACCCGTAACCGGATCATGGGTGTCGTCACCCACGAGCAGGATCAGATGGTTTTTCTGGATACGCCCGGCATTCATGACCCGAAGACCAGGCTTGGCGATTATATGATGCACTCCGTGCATGACGCCATGGAGGGCATGGACTGCCTCATGGTGTTGCTGGACGCGTCCCATATCACGGATAAAGACCGCAATCTGGTGGAGGAGATGAGCAGTGCCAGATGCCCAAGGATTCTTGTCCTGAATAAACTGGATCTCATTCATCCGGAACAGATATTATCTATCATGGCGTCCTTTGAATCCGCCCGGTATGATGAGATCATTCCCATCAGCGCAAAAACCGGGGATGGCCTTGCACAGCTGACCGATTGCCTTCGGCAGCACCTGCCGTTGGGTCCAAAGTATTTTCCGGAGGATATGATGACGGATCAGCCTGAGCGGCTTCTTTGTGCAGAGCTCATCCGGGAAAAAGCCCTTCGCCATCTCCGGGATGAGGTGCCCCATGGCATCGGTGTGGAAATGATGAGCATTCAGAATATCCGGGATGATCTCATGGAAATTCATGCCACCATTTACTGTGAACGGGCAGCACACAAGGGGATCATCATCGGCCATCAGGGTGAGATGCTCCGCACAATCGGTTCGGAAGCAAGGCAGGATATTGAAGCCCTGCTCCATGTTCACGTCAATCTAAAGCTCTGGGTGAAGGTGCGCAACGACTGGCGGAATAACGTTTCCGATCTCCGAAACCTTGGATATGAGATAAAAAAGAATTGAGATCAAAGCCTGAAAACGATCAGAAGCTGCTTTGCATTCAGCCCAGAATCTGATACAGCCCGCATTTCAGATAGTGCGTTTCAGGCGCACTGGGCAGAATGGGATGATCCTTTCCCTGCGTACGGAACTCAATCTGACGAAGCAGCACCTTCGCGTCTCTGGCAGCATCACTGATCATCTTCTGGAACAGCCCGGGAGTCATATGCTGACTGCAGGAGCAGGTAACCAGGATGCCGCCCGGTGGGAGCATCTTCATCGCCCGCAGGTTAATTTCCTTGTATCCCCGGACTGCGCTGTCAATGGTTGCCCTGGATTTTGTAAACGCAGGCGGATCCAGAATGATCACGTCAAACTGACGGTGTGCCCGGCTCTTTTCTGAAAGATAGTCAAAGGCGTTAGCCTCTTCGAAGTGCACGCGATCATCCAGACCGTTCAGCCTGGCATTTTCTGTTGCAAAAGCGCATGCGTAATCGCTGATATCCACGCCTGTCACGGAAGCGGCACCGTAATGGCCTGCGTGCAGCGCAAATGAACCTGTATGGGAAAAGCAGTCGAGCACCTCCTTATCCCTGACAAAGGGGGCAATGGCTGCGCGGTTTTCCTTCTGATCCAGGAAAAAGCCCGTTTTCTGTCCTTCCTTGACATCCACATAGAACTGAATTCCGTTTTCCCGAAAGATGAATCGATCCGGCACCTCACCGTAAAGCAGCCCCGTTATCATGTCCAGGCCCTCCAGCCTGCGTACCGGAACATCATCTCTTTCCCAGATGCCCCGAGGCTGCAGCTCCTCTACCAGTATCTCAACCACCATGCTCTTGAAGCGTTCCATGCCCAGAGCCAGGCACTGCAGCACCAGAATATCATCAAAAGCATCCACAATCAGCGCAGGCAGGCGATCGCTCTCTGCAAAGATCAGTCGGCAGCTTTTCAGGTCGGCAAAGGTTTTCCGGTACGCAATGGCTTCCCGGATTCTGCGCGCAATGAAATCCCGGTCAACCTCCTCATCCTCATAAGTCATCATTCGAACCGCAATCTGACTCTGGGGATTATAAAAGCCCCTGCCCAGAAAGCGATGATTGGCCGCATAAACGCTGACTATATCTCCCGGTTCGCAGGAACCGGTTGTTTTTTCAATATCACTCCGAAAAATCCACGGATGACGCCCGAAGACTCTCTTTTCTTTTCCGGGAAACAGGATCACCTTGGCTGACATGATTATTCTCTCCATTCCGTCTGATCGTAGGTTTTTTCAAAAATCAGGCAGTCCGCAATCTGCCCATCCGGAAGAGTGTAGCATGAGGATACCACTTCAAGCAAGTGAAACCCACATTTTCTGAACAGCGCTATCATGGCAAGATTCACGCTCATCGTATCTCCCCGGATCGTCCGAATCCGGTATTCGTCCCGGGCCATTTTCAGGCCAATCCGAAGGGCCTCCGTTCCGATGCCGCGATTCTTTGCCTCAACATTCTGCAAAAGGATCCCAAATTCACAACTGTGGCGTTCGTGGTTGATGCGCTTCAGCTGAAAAGCGCCAACCGGCCTTCCATCCTCCAGGATGCCATAATTCACGGTATCCGGACGAAAACCGCCATATTCGTACCGATAAGATCTGGAAACCTGCTCGCGGTCATAGGTATAGGGGCCCTGACGGAGCATCCCGTCCGAGACATATCCGCGATAAAACGCATGATATTCCTCTTCGGTAAAGGGGCGTAGCATGATCGTTCCGGGCAAGCTGGCTTGACCATCCTTTCTACCGGGCATATAATGAAAAGAGGGAGGCGATTATCTCATGAATCGGCCATGTGTTTTGTACGACCGTACCTGTATCGGGTGCGGTGAATGCGACCGCTGTGATCTGAATCCGGATAAAATCTGCGATAACTGTATGCAGTGTTTATCCGCTGAGGCGGATTACAGAGGCGTTCTCATTGATGAAATCCGGTGGGGAAGTACCGGTGACTCCGAACAAAAGCCTCAGGATTCCGATGAATCCTTCCTCTTTTCTGACTGAAAAGCCGGATCTCCCGGGAGATGAACATGTTCCGCAGCCATCCTTCTTCTGGCATCCGTCATGTCCGCATAATGCTTTCTCGTCGTATCCACGGAGGAATGACCCAGCACATCCGCAACCAGGTAGATATCTCCTGTTTCCTGATACAGATTCGTCGCATAGGTGCTGCGAAGCTTGTGGGGACTGAGCTTTGGTTTGAGAGGTGCCGCGTAGGCGGCATATTTTTTGACCAGGTTCTGGATGGCACGCTGCGTAATTCTCCGTCGCTGAAGGCTCAGAAACGCAGCCTGTTCATGACCAGGCAGCGCCTCTATGGCCTTCCGTTCCTCCAGATAGTCCGCAATGGCTTCAGCCACCTCCGGCGGATAATACAGCACCATCTGATTACCGCCCTTGCGCGTAACCAGAACCGCATTATTTTCCAGGTCAATATCCTCCAGATTGATACCGACACACTCACTGACCCGGATTCCTGTCCCCAGAAAAAGGGAAAGAATGGCAAAATCCCGTTTGCCCGTCAGCTTCTGAAACCTTTGCTGACCGCTGGTCATCTGAGTTCCGGTCTGGGCCTGACTGAGCATCGCCTCCATTTCATCGGCGGACAGTCGAATAATAGGCTTCTCATGCACCTTGGGAAGGGGAACCAGTTCGGTCACATTCGCAGTCACACGCTGCTCCTGAAAGAGATAATCATAGAATGACCGAATGGAGCAGAGCTTGCGTTTGATCGCAAGCTCATGATTCACCAGCGCTTTGTTCGGTTCCGAAGAAGTTTCAGGGTTCTTGAAGTAGTAGGTGAGGTACTCCGTGTAGGCGGTCATATCGCTTCTTGAGAGCTGATTCAGATCCGCGTCCTCCAGCTGGGTAATCGGCTTCTTCGAAAAGTTGAGCCGCTCCTGATGAAGGAACTGGAAAAACGTTCGCAGATCCATCGCATAAGCCAGCCGGGTAAATGTACCGGTGGTCACGGCAATCGAGCGAATATAATCACCGCAGGCCTGAGGAAGCTCACGAAGAATCTCCCGAATCTGCAGAATTCGTTTCGCATCCATTTCATCCCGATAGGTCTGCGTATTCACAGCCATAGAACCTGAAAAGCCTCCTTTCAGGGAAAAAACGATTTTATTCCGGCCAACTATTCGTGAAACCGTGGTTTAGCGAATAGTTGTAACTATTTCTGCCTGTCTCCCCTGATCCCGTTTTCGAAGGATCCCCACAGGGACTCAGACCTTTTCTGCTGATTCATCCAGGTCAAAGGAATACTTGGAGAAGCATTCCCGGCACACCTTGCGGTATCTCGTGCCCATCTGGTCCACCAGTTTCCCGGGAATCAGCTCTGTGGTTGACTTTCCGCACATTTCACATTTCATCTGCTGCCGGGCTGATTTCACATCCTGAACATATTCCATATAGGTGGGCTTTGGCGTCACCAGTTCCTCCATCCGCTGTACTCTGACCTGTGTATCCCCTATTGCATAGATCACCATGGCAAGAGCATAGCATACAAGGATTCCGCCCAGTGCGATCGCTATGCACCAGTAGACGGGCAGCGTCTTCTGAATAAAGAGCAGCAGACCGGCCGCCAGAGAGGCCAGTATACCGACGGATGCCAGGGCAAAGGCAATTCCCTTGGTTCTTTTCCCGCTTTGCTGAAACATCTTCCAATCCCCCTTCTGTCCATCATTCCAATGACTTCATAGCTGGATCAAGTCCGAAGCATTTCCTGCTCAGACTCTGAACGCTCGTATTTGCTCCTGTATTCTTCGATGGCCGCCCTGGCCAGTTCATCGCACCGGTTATTCTGTGGATGATCCGCGTGCCCCCGCACCTTATAAAACTCCACCCGGTGCTTTCTGGTCTGCGCCAGAAGAATGAACCACAGATCCTGGTTTTCAACCGGTTTACCGTCGCTTTTCTTCCAGCCCTTCCTCTGCCACTGATCAATCCAGTGATCCTGAAATGCCTGCACCAGGTAATTGCTGTCGGAATAGAGCTTCACTTCACAGGCTTCCTTCAGCGCACCCAGTCCGCTGATGGCTGCAAACATTTCCATGCGGTTGTTCGTCGTTCCCGGCATATATCCGCTGATTTCCCGAACATGACCGCCATATTCCAGAATGGCAGCCCATCCCCCCGGACCCGGATTGCCACTGCAGGCTCCGTCCGTATAGATGTTGACTTGCTTCATCCCCTGCGCCAACGTGTTTCACCTGCCCTTTGACATTTCACGGCTTTTGCGCGCACAGGCCTCCATGGCATCCAGTACAGCGGCACGAAAGCCTTTCTCCTCCAGAACCCGTACCGCTTCAATCGTGGTTCCTCCCGGAGAGCAGACTGCGTCCTTCAGTGCGGCAGGGTGGGTTCCTGTGGACAAAACCATCAGGGCACTTCCCAGCACGCTCTGGGCAGCCATTTCATAGGCATAGGTCCGCGGTAATCCTTCTGCCACACCCGCATCCGCCATCGCTTCAATCATCATATACACATATGCGGGGCTGGATCCGCTGATCGCTGTCACGCCATCGAAAAGCCGTTCCGGCAGGATCTTCGTTTTTCCGATGGCATTAAAAATCCCCTTGGCATATTCAAAATTCTCATCCGTAAAAGTCGACTCGTCACAAATCGCAGTCATGCCTTCCCCCACCAGAGCAGGCGTGTTGGGCATGACGCGCAGATAGGAGGCGCCGGTTCCCTTCAGCGCATTTTCCAGCATGGAAACAGTCCATCCGGCAGCAATGCTGAGCACCGACTTTCCGTATAGTGCCGGCCGGATCTCATCAATGACCTCCTGCACATACAGGGGTTTGACTGCCAGAATGATCAGATCCGCCTTTTCTGCCACATCCCGGCTGTCCTGTCCAATCTGGATTCCGGGCATATCCTCCTTGAGCTCGCGCGTTTTCCGTGCACTCTTGTCGAACGCCACAATCTGGCTGGCCTTCACGTAGGAGGCTTCCACAATGCCGCGAAGGATCGCGGTTCCCATGTTGCCCGTTCCAATCATCCCGATCGTCCGAATCAAAGCATTTCACTCCTTTCCCCTGCCCATGACCTGATCAGGTCAGAGAATGTATTTTTTCAGATCCCTTGGCCTGTTTTCCCCTTTCAGATGTTCATGAACGTAATCCGCCGTAATCTGGAGGGCAAATGGGGGCATCGTCTCATCACCGGCATGGAATGAAACATCCTCCAGCAGCTGTTCGAAGACCGCATGCAACCTTCGGGCTCCGATATCCTCGTCGTTATCATTGGCATTGCAGGCAGCCTCCGCAATCGCATCAATGGCGTCCTCATCGAAGGAAAGGAGAACCCGGTCCACCTCCAGCAATGCCTTATACTGCTTCGTCAGCGCATTTTCGGGGACTGTCATGATCTGCCTGAAATCCTCGCGGGTCAGGCTGTTCAGCTGAACATGCACGGGAAAGCGTCCCTGAAGCTCCGGAATCAGATCCGACACCTTGCTCACATGAAACGCGCCCGCGGCAATAAACAGCATATAGTCCGTCTTCACCGTGCCATATTTTGTATTTACCGTACAGCCTTCCACGATGGGGAGTATATCCCGCTGGACGCCTTCCCTGCTGACATCCGGTCCATGTCCGCCATTTCCCCCGGCAATTTTGTCGATTTCATCGATGAACACGATGCCGCTCTGCTCAGTTCGCTGAATTGCTTCGTCCTGCACCGCATCCTGATCGATCAGCTTGGCAGCCTCCTCGGAGGTCAGTATTTTCCGGGCCTCATGAACCTTCACCCGGCGCATTCTCGTCTTTCGGGGCATCATATTCCCCATCATGTCTCCCAGACTGATGCTGCTCCCGCCCAGCTCAAGCGTAGGTGCTTCCTCTTCCACTTCAATTTCAATTTCCTGATCCTCAATTTCTCCGCGGAGCAGCTGCTGACGTATGTCCTCTTTCTTTCTGGCCAGGGCTGTCACCTCCTCGGAGCTTTGCTGGCTTTCCTTCTGTTTTCCCAGCAGAAAATCCAGAGGATTGCTCGCCGGACTGCTTTTCCGCGGATGTGCCAGAAGCTCCGCGAGCCTGTCCTCCGCCAGCACGCGGGCGCGAGGCATCACTTTCTCTTCATGTTCGCTCCGGACCATGCGAATGGCATTTTCCGTAAGGTCGCGAATCATGCTCTCTACATCGCGGCCCACGTAACCGACCTCGGTGTATTTCGTCGCCTCCACCTTGATAAAGGGAGCACGGGCCAGCTTCGCCAGCCTTCTGGCGATCTCGGTCTTTCCGACACCGGTGGGACCGATCATCAGGATGTTCTTGGGAATAATTTCATCCCGCAGAGATTCATCCACTTTGCTCCTGCGATAGCGATTTCTCAGGGCGATGGCTACGGCACGCTTGGCCTCCTCCTGACCTATGATATATCGATCCAGCTCCTGAACAATCTGTCTGGGCGTCAACGGTTGCTGTGTCATGCTCTTCCCTTTCCTATACATCTTCCACAAGAATATGGTCGTTGGTATACACGCAGATGCTGGCAGCGATATGCAGCGCCTTTTCTGCTATTTCATGCGCACTCAGCTCCGTATTCTGAATCAGAGCCCTTGCCGCAGCCAGCGCATAGTTTCCCCCGGACCCAATGGCCGCAATTCCTTCATCCGGATCAATGACCTCACCGGTTCCGCTCAGAATCAGAAGTCTCTCCTCGTTGGCCACAATCATCAGGGAATCCAGCTGCCGCATGGCCTGATCCCCGCGCCACGTCTGCGCAAGCTGTACAGCAGCCTTTTCCAGATTGCCGTTGCATTGCTGCAGCTTTTCCTCAAATTTATCGCAGAGTATGAAGGCGTCTCCGACAGAGCCCGCAAATCCAACAATCACTTTTCCGTCATACAGTCTCCGAACCTTTTTCGCGTTATTTTTGAAAATCGTATGCTCTCCCATGGTTACCTGCCCGTCACCGGCAATGGCAATTTTACCATTCCTCCTGACAGCGCAAATCGTTGTTCCTCTGAATGAACTGGACATATTTACAACTACCTCATTATTCTCCATCCGCGTTGGATGATACGTTCTGAGCCCCGTCCCCTGCCGCAGACTCCACATCAATTTCTAATTCGACAGGACAATGATCCGAACCTTCTATCCGGGAGTGAATCGAAGCACTTTTCAGCCGGGAGCGCAAACGCTCAGAGGCTATAAAGTAATCGATCCGCCATCCCGCGTTTCTCTCCCTGGCACGAAAGCGATAGCTCCACCAGCTGTATTGTTCCTTCTCGTCCGGATGAAAAAATCTGAATGTATCCAGATATCCAGCCTCCAGCAGCCGGGTCATTTTATCCCGCTCCTCGCGGGTAAAGCCTGCATTATGCGTATTGGCCTTCGGATTCTTCAGATCGATCTCCTGATGGGCCACATTCAGATCCCCGCAGAATACCACCGGCTTCTGTGCATCCAGCTTCCGCAGGTATTGCAGGAAGGCGTCCTCCCAGGCCATGCGATACTCCAGCCGGCGAAGATCCTCCTGAGAATTGGGCGTGTAGACCGTAATAAAAAAGAAAGAAGGAAACTCAAGCGTGATCACCCGGCCCTCATGGTCAAAAGCATCCTCTCCCAAACCGTACTTCACAGACAGCGGATGCACGCGAGTGAAAATAGCCGTACCGGAATATCCCTTCTTTTCCGCATAATTCCAGTACTGTTCATATCCGGGCAGATCCAGCGCAATCTGTTCCGCCTGCACCTTCGTTTCCTGCAGGCAGAAAAGATCCGCATCCAGCGCTCTGAAGGCATCCATAAAGCCTTTCCCCATGGCTGCCCGAATCCCGTTCACGTTCCAGGATATCATCTTCATCGGTTCTCCTGCCTCCCCTGATCGCCATCCTGCCGGAGGCCGAGACCTTCTGCAAGACGGTCTATGCTTTCGATTGCTCTGCGTGCTATAGCTTCATAGCGTTCCTGTTTGTTCCGGATCCGTTTGCCTCCCGGCCCCGCCGGAAGCTCATCGATCAGGCCGAAGGAACAGTTCATCGGCTGAAAATTGCGATTGGGCGTCGCGACATATTTACCCATGGCTCCCAATGCCGTCCAGGATGGAAAAACGGGTACTTCCATACCGAGCAGGTCACACGCCAGAGAAATCCCCGCAACCAGGCCGCTTCCAGCGCTTTCCACATATCCTTCCACGCCCGTCATCTGACCGGCAAAATAGCACTGTTTCCGATGAATCATCTCAAAATGATCATTCAGAAATCCAGGGCTGTTCAGAAAAGTATTTCTGTGCATTTTCCCGTATCGTGAGAACTCGGCATGCTCCATGCCGGGAATCATACGGAATACACGCTGCTGCTCCCCGAATTTCAGCCGGGTCTGGAAACCGACAATATTATACATCGTGTCCGCTTCGTTATCCCGGCGAAGCTGCACCACGGCAAAAGGCTCCCTTCCGGTGCGCGGATCCGGCAGTCCCACAGGCTTCATGGGGCCGAATGCAGGCACCATTCTTCCCCTTTTTGCCATGCTTTCAATCGGCATGCAGCCTTCGAAAACACGCGTTTCCTCGAAGCCATGCACCTCAGCCGTCTCCGCCTGAATCAGCGCCTCAATAAAAGCATCGTATTCCCTCTCGCTCATCGGACAGTTCAGATAATCGTCACCCCGCTGATACCGGCTCATGCGATAGATTCTGTCCATGTCCAGGGAATCCCTGAAAACGATCGGCGCCGCAGCGTCATAAAACTGAAGCGTCTTGAGTCCGGGAAGAGAAGCAATGGCGTCTGCCAGTCCTTCGCTGGTCAGCGGACCAGTTGCGATAATGGCGGCCCCCTCCGGAATCTCTGTGATTTCTTCCTCGATGCAGGTGATCCGCGGATGGCTGCGCAAACGCTCCGTCACGCGCTGTGAAAAAGTATCTCGATCTACAGCCAGTGCACCGCCGGCAGGAACGCGGGTCTCATCGGCGCAAGTCAGAATCAGCGAATGCAGATGACGCATTTCTTCCTTCAGCAGCCCAACCGCATTGGTCAGCCGATCCCCCCGGAAGCTGTTGGAGCACACCAGCTCCGCAAACCCTGCGGAGTGATGGGCAGGCGACATTTTCCCCGGCTTCATCTCCAGCAGTCTCACGGAAATGCCGCGTTCAGCCAGTTGCCAGGCTGCCTCACATCCTGCCAGCCCTGCACCAACGACTGTTGCACTGCGTTCATTCATCAGCGCCATCCTCTCCCGCGCTGCCGATGATCTCCTTGTATCGGCAGGTCTCGCTGGCACACAGGTGAAAAAGATCTCCCCTGCTGTTGCGCTTCTGAACCATATAGGAGCCGCACTGCGGGCATTTTTCACTCACCGGAAGATCCCAGCTGATAAAATCGCATTCCGGATAAGCCTCGCATCCGTAAAATTTCCGGTTCTTGCGGCTGACCTTTTCCAGAACCCGACTTCCGCATTTGGGACACGGCGCGTCAATATAATGCAATATGGGCTTTGTATTTCTGCATTCCGGAAAGTTGGGGCATGCAAGGAATTTTCCGTATCTGCCCATCTTATAAACCATTCTTGCCCCACACTGATCGCAGATGACATCGCTCTCCTCAGCCTTCACGGGCACTTTTTCAATTTTCTCCTCAGCCATCTGCAGCGTCTTTTCGAACGGAGGATAAAAGCTCCTCAGAATCTCCTTCCAGTCCTGTTTCCCTTCCTCCACCTCGTCCAGCTGTTCTTCCATATGCGCCGTGAATTCAGGGTCCACAACGTCCGCAAAGTAATCCTCCATCATCTGCGTGACCATAATTCCCAGTTCCGTCGGATAAAGCCGTTTCTTTTCCCGGGAAACATAGCCTCTGGAAATAATGGTGCTGATCGTCGGGGCATAGGTGGATGGCCTGCCGATCCCATTTTCCTCCAGCGTCCTTACCAGGCTGGCTTCCGTGTATCGACTCGGCGGCTGGGTAAAGTGCTGGGTGCCGTTCACATCTTCAATCTGCACGGTCTGTCCTGCCTCCAGCTCCGGCATCGCGGAGGACACCACATTCTGGCTTTCATCCGTTCCCTCTTCGTACAGAGCCGTGAAGCCGGCAAAGGTTTTCTTTTCCCCATAGTATCTGAGGGATACATGCTTTCCCTGAATGTCCACATTCATGGTCTGATAGACTGCAGGAGACATCTGACTGGCTACAAAACGCTGATAAATCAGCTTGTATAACAGATACTGATCTCTGGACAAGGAAGATCTGATCGCTTCGGGCTGACGCCGGACGTCCGTAGGACGAATAGCCTCATGTGCATCCTGTGCGTTCTTCCGTCCCTTATACTCAATTGGTTCCTCAGGCAGATAATCCTGTCCAAAGGCTTCCGGAATGTATGCACGAACAGCGGCAATGGCTTCTTCGCTGATCCGAACGCTGTCCGTACGGATATAGGTCACCAGACCCTGCGTCCCTTCACCTTCCAGATCGATGCCTTCGTACAGCTGCTGCACCACCTGCATCGTTTTCGCGGTCGTGAAGTTCAGCTTCCGGCCGGCCTCCTGCTGAAGGCTGGAGGTGGTAAATGGCGGCGCGGGATTCTTTTTCTTTTCCTTCCGGCGCACATCCGAAATCTGGAAGTGATCGCTCTGAATCAGCGCAATGATGCGATTCGCTTCCTCCTCGTTGCCGACCGTCTGCCTGTTTCCGTCCACCGTGCTCAGCCTTGCGGACAGCGCGGTTCTCTTTTTCCCCTGCGCAACGGAACAATCGGCTGAAATATCCCAGTATTCCTCGGGAATAAAACTGTTGATTTCGTTCTCCCGGTCAACCACCATACGGGTGGCCACGCTCTGAACGCGCCCGGCTGACAGTCCTTTTTTCACCTTCACCCAGAGCAGCGGGCTGATTTTATAGCCCACCAGCCGGTCCAGCGCACGCCTGGCCTGCTGCGCATTGATTCTGCCCATATCCAGCTTTCGGGGATGCTTCAGCGCAGCCTGCACCGCTTTTTTGGTCACTTCGTTAAACTCAATCCGGCAGGCCTTATCCTCCGGAACCCCCAGGGCATGGTACAGATGCCAGCTGATCGCTTCGCCCTCGCGGTCAGGGTCTGTTGCGAAGAAAATCTGGGATGCATTCCGGGCTTCCTTGCGGATCTGACTCAGAATATCCCCGCGGCCCCGAATCGTAATATATTTCAGCGCAAAATCATGCTCCGTGTCGATTCCAAGCTGACTTTTGGGCAAATCGCAGACATGCCCCTGTGATGCTTCTACCTTGTAGCCCTTGCCAAGATACTTTCCAATCGTCTTCGCTTTTGCCGGCGACTCCACAATTACCAGCTTCTGTTTCGTATTGCTCATCGATGTTCCTCCGGATTGATTATTCCTGATATTGATATATTTTGCCGGGCATGGCATGAACACGTCCCCGCAGTTGCAGCATAGTCAGCATGCTCATCAATTCGGCAGCGGGAATTCCCGTTTCATAACTGAGCTGGTCAAAGCTGAGCCTTCCGCGCTTCAGCGCGGTCAAAACCAGTTTTTCCCTGCCTCCCGGCTCCGCTTTTTCTCCAGAGCAAACGCTATTTTGCACTTCCTTCCGGGAAATGTCAAGCCAGCGCATATCCTCCAGCACTTCCTCCGCCCGGGTAAAGAAAATCGCTCCCTCCCTGAGCAGCTGGTGATTGCCGGCAAAGGATGCAGCATCCGCATCGCCCGGATAAGCAAACACATCTCTTCCCTGATCCAGCGCATGCTGAACCGTAATCATGCATCCGCTCTTCTTTCCAGCCTCCATGACAATCAGCGCTTCTCCAAGACCGCTGATCAGCCGGTTTCGAATCGGAAAGTGCCATCCCACCGGGCGTGCTCCGGGAGCGAATTCAGATAGAAACAGGCTGCCCTTTTCAAGCATTTTATTCTTCAGGCTGCCGCTCTGCGCAGGGTAGCTGAGATCCAGACCACAGGCCATGACGGCCACTGAGGCCGCGTCCTCCCGCAGTGTGCCTTCATGACATGCCTCCTCTATTCCGCAGGCGAAGCCGGTGACGACCGTCACCCCCGCCCCGGCGAATTGCGCCGCCATCTTCCGGGAAGCCTGCAAACCGCGATAGGAGGCGCGCCGTGTACCGATCATGCTGAGGCAATGCCGGTTCAGCGGCTCCAGTGAGCCCTGATAAAAAAGGATGGGAGGAGGATCCGCGATCAGCTTCAGCCGTGCCGGATAAGCATCATCCTTCAACGTCAGCACCTCAAGCCCATGCTCGCTGATCTGCTTTTTCCAGAACAGCCATTGGGTCCGGTTATGCTCCTGTCGAAGCACATCCTGCACACTCTGCGGAAGCAGGGACCGAAAAAGCGCATCTCCGCTCATCCAGGCATCATGAATCGCAGCCGTTGATTCAAATTGCTCCAGCAACGCCTCCAGCACATCTCTGGGCAGCATCGCGCTCGTCAGCCATGCGGCACAGATTTTTTCCTCCACGGTCATATCCGCTCAGCTCCAGTACTTTTGATCAAGCTCCCGATATTGAATCGCTTCCGCCACGTGCTCCGTCCGGATCGAATCCGAGTGATCCAGATCCGCAATGGTTCTGGCAACCTTCAGAATACGGCTATATGCCCGCATGCTCATGTGAAGCGCCTCCACGGCCTGGTGCAGAAGCTGATCCGCCTCCGGCCGGGTCTGGCAATACTGACGAATCAGCTGGCTGTCCATCTGCGCATTGCAATGGATTCCATCATCCCGGAAACGCTCCTGCTGCCGCTTCCTTGCCTCTGCCACCCGCACGGCCACCTCAGCTGAGGATTCCGAGGCGTGACTGTCTCTGATTTCCTGCACAGGCACAGCATCCACTTCAATCTGGATATCAATCCGATCCAGCAGAGGGCCGGAAACGCGATCCAGATATCTGCGTATTTCCTGCTGCGTACATCTGCAGGCCCTTCTTGAGCTTCCGTAGAAGCCGCAGGGGCATGGATTCATCGCCGCCACCAGCATGAAGGAAGACTGGTACTGAGCCTGGTGCGCCACCCTTGTTACGCTCACCACGCCATCTTCCAGCGGCTGACGCAGCGCCTCCAGCGTATTTCTGCTGAACTCCGGCAGCTCATCCAGAAACAAGACTCCGTTATGGGCCAGGGATACTTCTCCCGGGCGCGCGTTCTGACCGCCGCCAGTCAGAGAAGCAACGGAAGCGCTGTGATGAGGCGCGCGGAACGGCCGTGTGATCATGAGTCCGCTGTCCGGCGGAAGATTCCCGCTGATGGAGTGAATTCTTGTGGTTTCCAGCGCTTCCTCAAAGCTCATCGGAGGCAGAATCCCCGGCAGGCATCTGGCAAGCATGGTTTTGCCACTGCCAGGAACTCCGATCATCAGCATATTGTGACCACCTGCCGCTGCTACCTCCAACGCTCTGCGGGCTCCCGCCTGTCCTCTGATCTGCGCCATATCCACCGCGGGAACAGCACTGTTTGTCAGATCTGCGAAATTGATCTGTTTCTGAGCGATCAGGGATTGTTCTCCGGATATATGTCGGATGACTTCAGCCAGGCTGTCCGCCGGATAAATGTTCATATCCTGAATGCAGGCTGCCTCTCTGGCATTAGCGGCAGGCAAAATGATATCCCGAATGCCGTTTTCACTGGCACTGATCACCATCGGCAACGCTCCGCTGATCGGCTGCAGAGATCCGTCCAGGCTCAGCTCTCCGAAAAGCGCCAGGCGGTCCAGATGCACATTTTCTGCCGGCATCAGCTCACCGTTGGCAATCAAAACCCCAATCGCAATAGGCAGATCGAAGGAAGGTCCTTCCTTCTTCAGATCTGCCGGGGCCAGATTGATCGTGATCCGGCGCGGATGCATCTGTTTTCCACTATTGATGATCGCTGCATTCACCCTGTCACGGCTTTCCCGGACGGAAGCATCTGGCAGCCCGATGATCTCCATTCCAGGCATACCGTTAATCGAAAATACTTCCACATGCACGGGATATCCATTGACCCCGTTGACACCGAAGCTCAGCGTTCTGGCCAGCATCTCGTTCATGATACGGCGTCCCCTTTCTGTCCGTGCATTCAGTAATAGATCCGCAGCAGGCGCTTTCCGGCCTCCATCCATATCTCCGGAGCCAGGATGCCGCTCGCATAGGGAAAGAAGTAGATGAACGCAATCACGGAGGCCGTCCCCAGACAGAAAAGTCCGATCTGCGCGGATCTGGCGTGCCGATCTTCCCACCGACTGAAGCAGTATGCCGTTGCCAGAATCAGGAAGGGAACACTGGCAAAATAATGATAAATATAGGTTCCCCTGGGTACCAGAACCCATGGCAGATACTGTGCTCCGAGGCTGATCAGGATAAATGCAGCACTGTGATCCGTTCCCGCCTGACGCCAGTGCCATTTTTCAGTTTGTCCCTCCAGCCTGTACCGTTTTCCGCCTGCCCAGAACATCGCACAAAGCGCCACGGCAAACAGTCCGCCAAACCAGACCACCGGATTCCCAAAGCAGAAGATGCTGAAGAACAGGCCATTCCCTGTCTCATAGCTTTCGCTGGCATAGTACATGGGTCTTGCCATCACCGGCCATTCCCACCAGGGTGAATAGAACGGATGATCCATCCCGCGCTGATCCGTGCTGTGATATGTGAACATATTGATCTGAGCCTGGTAGACTGCCCGGACATAATCCCCTATGCCATTCAGATTCTGATTGTATGCCATGTAGGGAATGTAGCTTGCCAGATAGATGGCCAGGGGAACCACCACGAAGAACAGCACGCACCACAGGCAGATCCGCAGCGTTTTCTTTCGAAGGTCATTCAACCGATCCGGGGATTCTCTCCCCGCTGCCAGCAGCGACCTCAGGCAGTGCCAGAAAAACAGGACAGCCAGCCCCGCACCGGCATAGATACCGATCCACTTGCTTGCGATCGAAAGGCCCATGAACAGGCCGCTGAAAGCAAGGTCAGGGAGAATCCTTTTCCAGGTCGCAGAGCCCAGATCTGTTTGCAGAAAGCGCAGCATGAAAAAGAATGCGAAAATGATAAACAGGACCGGGAAGCTGTCAATCGTTGCGATCTGCGTCTGCGTCAGGTGCTGACAATCCGTCGCCATCAGCAGGCACGCCAGGGCGGCAAGGTGAGTCTTGCGTGTCAGCTGTTTGGTCAGCAGATACATTCCCGGAAGCATCAGGATGCCCGCGACTGCCCCTGCGAATCTCCATCCAAAGGGCGTCATGCCGAAAAGGACGATTCCCCAGCTCATCAGCACCTTTCCCAGCGGCGGGTGCGTCGTTTCATACGGAACGGTTCCCTGCAAAAATTCATAGGCGGTTCTCGCATGATATATTTCATCGAAATAGGTGCTGTTCCACCAGCTGGGCTGGGCCATGTGTATGATTTCCTGTCCTTCAGGATCCGGAAACCACTGTGGAAGCGCCTCCAGCGTGTCCTGCTCATCAGATAGGAGCGCAGGAGCGGAATAGAGCTCTGAATCCGCATTACCGCCTGTTCGCTCAATTCCACGTACAGGGACCATGCTGCCGTCCGCCTTCCGGAAAAGCACTTCATTCAGCTTCAGTCCAACCTGATGTGCCGTCAGCCGGATATATCTGCCGGAAAAGCGAACAACATGATCCATCCCGGAGTCGTAATAATGACGTTCCTCCGTTTCCTCGTCCGTCGTGTACTGAACCACGTACTTCCATTTCCAGCATTCACCCTGATTCATCTGCGCATAAACCTCATCAGACCAGTGAATGCCGTCCGTGCTCTGCGCAAAGGAAAAATCATATCGGCTGACCTGCGCAAAGTAGAGGATTGTCAAATCTTCTGTGTCTTCTCCCAGGTCAAAGACAACCGCTTCGTCGTAGCCGCTGGATGTCCAGGCTGTCTGCGGTGCCCTGGTACTTCCCAGGGTCAGCAGCGTCAGCGCCGTATAGACCGTCGTGATTCCAAGAAGAAGCGCTGTGTCTTTTCGATTCCAGTTCAGCTTTTTATCCCTTGCCGACACAGTGGCAGGAACGATCTGCAGCTGACGGACAGGAAGGACATGCTCGAGCGGGAACAGTTCGTTTGTCTCCTCGCTCAGAGAGATTGTCATTCCGGTCCAGACCGCATACAGCGTGCACAGAATCTGGATCAGGCTCAGCAGGCTGGCCAGCCAGACCGTATCCTGATTCAGATGTCCCAGCGAAGACCCCAGCCGCATGCTGTTGTCAAGCACAATCCCTTCATTGAGAAAGACGCAGGCGGAAGAAAGCAGAAGCAGCAGCCAGATTCTCCGGTCTCTGTGGACCATACAGGCAATCATCATCAGGAAGAAAGCCGGTATGACATACCGTTCGTGCATCTTGATGCCAAAGACATACAGCAGGAGAAACAGCAGGCTCCCGCAAAAGGGCAGGAACCGCCGATCCCCTTTCCGGATATACAGAGAAAGGACAATACAGAATGGAAACGCCATGGCGCCAATGCCCGTCAGCGTCCAGGATGCGCCTGAAACAGCGCAGAAGACAAACCAGGCTGCGCCGATGCCGGAAAGGGCAGTCTCCACCCATGCAGCGGAGAGCCGCAGCCTTTGCGACTTCAGATGCCATCCCAGGCCATAAGCGGTACAGAAAAAGGCCATCAGCAGATTCGCCCAGAACGGAGCCGCTGCTTCAATCCCTTCCCAGTTTCCGCCAAACACATAAGCCAGATTGGCTGTATTGACCGTCGCATAGGGGTAAGAGCTCAGGGTGTTTCCATACAGCTGAATCAGCCACCCCGGCTGCTGCTGCCCGGAGAAGGGAATCAGGATGACGGCGGCTACCAGAGCACTCAGTCCAAGACCGATCAGCATTCTCCGCCTGGCTTCTTTTTTGCGCAGCCATTCCACGATGAGAACCGTCAGCCCCAGAAAACCCAGCATCAGCGCCTGGGGCTTCACCAGGACGGCCAGGATATAGCACGGAAGCACCAGATGCCACTGTTCTTCCAGCACCAGCAGAGTCACCAGCACCAGCAGAAAGCTCAGCACACTGTCCATCTGGCCCCATGCGGCACTGTTGAGTATTGTCACCGGAAGCAGCGCCATCAGCACAAGCACCACGCTGCACCAGGTGGGTGAAGCAATTCTTTTTTTGCGTCCGTAGGCATACAGAGCGATGCAGGTCAGCACATCACACAGGCAGGGAACCAGTCTGTAAATCACCGAGGTCAGCGCCGATGACGCATGCAGCGTCTCACACAGCCATGCGTTGAGTCCAAGCACATAGAGGTACGCCGGCGGGTAATCGCAAAAGCTGGTTGTTCCATAGAACGCGCCGGGACCCACCTGCAGCATGGTGTTTCCCCAGCTTGTGAAGCAGTTCACATCCACCTGATATCCGGCAATCCTGGCGCTCAGCAGGATCCGTATCCCCAGAGCCAGCAGCATCCCTGCCGCAAACAGCCAGTCAGCACGTGCTGACTCCTTCCGGGAAGGCAGCTGATATTTCCGCGCTTTTTGCTCAGCGAGCATCGCGATGATGACATACAGGCACACCAGGGCAGAGAGCATCGGCCAGACAGCCCCGGCCTCCTCCGAATCCGCTTCGTCCTCGTATTTTGCCTGTGTCGGTGCTTTAAACCAGCGGGCAGCAATTACATCGTCCGGCAGTGTCTCAACCTTTTCCAGCTCAGGGCATGTAAAGTAAGCAGTTCCCACGCTCTCTCCGCTGTATCCGCCCAGCCGAAGGAACAGTGTCACGCTCCGCTGCTCCTCCCCGGTTTCGCCGTACCAGGTAATGTGGCTCCAGCCGGATTCCGTATCAAACAGCTCCTCACTGAAAGCGTAGACGCCTTCCACGCTCAGGTTGGCCCCATGGCCCTCCTCCACCTTTTCAGGCCGTACGTATGCGCTGAAGCGATACATCGATTCCGGTTCCACTTCGACAGTCTGGGCCAGCCTGGCATCATTGAGAGCCATGTTATGGATCTTCAGCACACGGCTTCCGGGATCTTCCGGTTTTCCCTCCTCGATGCTGAACTGGGTATATCCGACCTCCTGAATATAGGCATCCGTAACCCAGCCTGCCGGCACACCCCGATCATCCAGGTCCTCAAATTCCGGGTTTGCCAGCAGGTTCTCCGGGGTCTCCTCACCGTGGCCTGAGAACACAATCAGGCTCAAGGAGAAAATCAATATCAACAGGAGTAGGATTCGACTTCTGTCCCGCATCTTCAATCATGTCCCTTCGCTTCATCCGGTTTATCGATAAAACATGCCCCCTGGCTGAAAAGCATTCGGTACGTATAGAATCTCACTTCCGTGGATTTCGATTACATCAAACCGAATGGCTCGATTCATCCAGTGGTGCTGCAGCAGGAAAAGGGTGGCGGCACGGGCTATGCGCTTCTGCTTGGTCGTGTTGACGGAAAGCAGTCCGTTGCCTGCCTCACCGGACTGACGGGTTTTGACCTCCGCGAAAACGATCGTTCCATGATCCTCCAGAATCAGATCAATCTCTCCGGCTCTGTTCCTGTGCCGGTGCTCCAGGCAAATCATCCCATACTGCTTTCGCAGATATTCTTCCGCCCTTGCCTCGCCCTCCATGCCGGTTTCATAGGTTCTTTTCATAAATATTTTTGTATGAATGTCCTTCGGTGGATCGGACAGGGGCCATGCTTCCGCAGGGCTTCGATATGCTCTGCCGTACCATAGCCCTTGTTCCGTTCAAAGCCGTATTCCGGATATATTTCTGCCATGCGGATCATGTCCCGGTCCCTTGTCACCTTGGCGACAATGCTCGCCGCAGCGATATGATAGGACCTCGCATCTCCTTTGATCAGCGGCATCTGATGTCCCTTGAGCTGCAGACCGGTTACAGCATCAATCAGAAAGACCTCCGCAGGAATCCGACTCGCAGCCTGCTCCATCGCTTTCCTCGTAGCCTGAAGAATATTGATGCGGTCGATTTCCTCCGGCCCGATCTGCCCGATTCCGACGTGCAGCGCCACCTCCATGATCCTTTCGTAAAGCTCCTCCCGGCGTTTTTCGCTGATCTTCTTGCTGTCATCAATTCCTTCGATCAGAGGAGCCTCCGGCATCATCACGCAGGCAGCCACTACATTTCCCGCAAAGGGGCCGCGTCCAACCTCATCCATCCCGGCGATTGAGCCAAAGCATCTGTACTCCACATCAAACTGCATCAGCTTCAGCGATCGTTCCATCCGATCTATTTTCATTCCCGCTTTTCAGCTCCTTCTCCGGCCTCGCTGATCCGTGGCATTTCCAGGGTGATTCTGCCAATCTTGCCCTCCCTGAATTCATCCAGAATCACCCTGCAGGCACGATCATAATCCATTTCGTTCCCTTTCAGCAGCCATCCGCGTCCTCTGCATGCCGCATCCAGAAGCGCCAGTCCCCTGACCGTTCCGTCCTCAATATGCATCCGCTGCATCAGCTGCTCCGGTGACCGGATCATCAGCTCGTCCAGCAGGGAGATCGTCAGCTCGTCCAGGTTCAGGATATCGTCCCGGATCGTTCCAAGATAGCTGAGCCTTCGCGCTGCCTGCTGGTCATCGAGCCTCGGCCAGAGAAGACCCGGAGTGTCCAGTACATCCAGATATTGCCCCACCTTAATCCATTGCTGATTTCTGGTCACACCGGGACGGTCCCCGGTTTGGGCGATTTTTTTCCCGTTCAGGCGGTTGATGAATGTACTCTTTCCCACGTTGGGAACCCCAACCACCATGGCCTTGAGCGTCTTCAGATATCCACGCTCCCGCGCTCGCCTGCTCAGGTCCTCCGTTGCCTTCTCAATCAGGTGCTGCAGCTCCTTGGCCTGTATTCTTCCGGCGTTCATGGCAGTCACCGAAATGCCTTCCTCCCGGAACGCCTTCAGCCAGACCTCCGTCGAAGCCGCAGAGGCAAGATCTGCCTTATTCAGCACAAGAATATGCTTTTTCCCTCTGGTCATCCGCATCAGATCCGGGTTCCTGCTGGACAGAGGGAGACGAGCATCGCACAGTTCAATCACCAGATCTATCCTGCTCAGCTGGTCTCCCAGCAGCCTCCGTGTCCTGGCCATATGCCCCGGATACCAGTTGATTTTCGTATCCGTCATCTGTTTTCCTCTTCAGTTATTCCTGCTTACTGATCAGGTTTCCTGTTCCAGCGCCTCCCGAATGCCGGACAGATCAATGCCCTGCATTTCTCCGATCACGCCATACAGTTTACGGAGCATGATCTGCACGCCGCCGGTCACATCGCTTTCCACATTCAAAGGAAGCACAGGATCGTGCACGCTCAGTCGAAGCAGGAACCAGCCGGCATCCTCCTTACCGTCCAGATCAAAGCTGATGCGTACGCCTTCCCGATTGTCCGGTGCGATGTGCCATTCCGGATTTTTCTTCGCGGTGTCCATCACACGCTGTATCACTTCCTGCCCCACGCTGTGGAAATCAGCCGCCTGAATCGCCACCCTGATTTCCCGACTTTCCACGGGCTCCTTCAGATCAGCGATCATTTCACCCAGGCCTTTTCCTTCTTTCTTCAGCTGCATGGCCTTCACGATCAGCACCGTCACCAGATACATTCCGTCATCCAGAAAATGGTTTTCCTTCAGTGCAGCGTGTCCGCTGGTCTCAATCGCCAGCGGACAGGAAACACCTTCCCCGTTCAGGCGAATGGCCTCATCGATCACGTTTCTGTAACCCCGTTTGAAGCGGTAATGCTCTCCCCCTCTCCGGACGATAAAATCGCGAAGCCCGGAGGAGGTGACAGAATCCGTCACAATGGTTTCTTTCTTCCCGTTCTCCAGCAGGATCGCGCTGATCAGCGCAATCAGGCGATTCCGGTTGATTCCCTTTCCGCTGCCATCCACAATCGCTGCCCGGTCACAGTCCGCGTCAAAGATCACGCCCAGATCAGCCTTTGCCCGAATGACCGCGTCGCACAGGGAACGCATCGCATCCGCATTTTCCGGGTTTGGAATATGATTGGGAAAATACCCGTCCGGATTCAGGAACTGGCTTCCTTCCGTATTGGCGCCGAGTTTTTCCAGCATGGTCGCATAAAAGCCACCGGCACCGTTGCCCGCGTCCACCACCACATGCAGCCCGTCCAGCGGATTCTCTTCCCTGGTCTGCAGCCCCCTGCGGATCCTGTCCGCAAGCTGGTTCATGTAAACCGGCAAAAATGCCTGCTCAATCACTGACCCGTTCCCTGGCATCGCGGACAGATCCAGAGACTCTGCCTTTTCCAGAAGCAGGCCGATCTCAGACCCTTCCAGGCCACCCTGGCTTGTGAAGAATTTGAGCCCATTTTTGTTCCACGGATGATGACTTGCCGTCACCATGATTGCGCCATCCGGCTCAAATCCGGGCGTGATCGTACTCATATACATCGCCGGGGTTGTACACATGCCATAAACGACAGCCTGTGCTCCAGCCCTGGCAATACCATTCGCAGCCGCCTGCTGCAGCGCAGGGCCGGTGATCCGGCTGTCCCGTCCCAGTGCCACAGTGATCTCCTGCGCAGGTTTTCCTTTTTCTTCGGCCAGTTTCGCCACAAATGCGGCACCCAGTGCGGCAGCAACCTCTTCGGTCAGTACAGTGCCTTCCCCCACCGCGGTTCCTCTTACATCCGATCCGCTTTTCAATTCAATCCATTTCATCTTTCCGTCCTCCTGCCTTGTCGTTTCGTTGTGCTTCATTCTGTCCTGCCGAAGGCCGAATTCCCATGTCTTCGCAATGCTTTCGTTTTCCTTCGGCTTTATTCACTCCATCAGGCCCCGAAACATCCTGTATACCGGCGCCAGCGCATTGAAGTCCCGCTTCAGCTGACCCGTGAGCCTCGGCTCATAAGCGATCGCCGGATCCCGGATTTCCTTTCCAATGTACAACTCACGCGCTGCATACCAGGGGCGAAGGCGCGCAGGCAATTCGGGCGGATACTCGATACGCTTGAAGCTGCTCCCTCCCAGATACAGCTTTCTTTTTTCCAGTTCAAGGTCATCCACAAATCCAGCCATTCCTTCCGGATTGGCCGCCATTTTCCTCCTGAACTGATCCATCAGCTCACGGTTCTCACCCCAGATTCCCATTCCCCAGCTCAGCCTTTCCAGCCCGAATTCAAAGTAAAAGAAAACGGCTTTTTCCCTGGGCTCTGCTTCATGCCGAAACAGGAACCAGAGATGATCCCGGTATGGACTCTTGTCTCTGGAAAAACGGGTATCGCGATGAATTCTGGACAGGCACTTGTGCGGCCGCACTTCCATGCAGGGATCGATTTTCAGCATCGTTGGCGCAAGCTCCCCGATCAGCTCATAGAAGGGAGTCTGCACCATTTCCACATAGCGGTCATGCTCCTGGTGGAAAAAAGTTGTATTATTGTGGAATTTCAGATCAATAAAAAAGGCAATCGTCTCTTCCGTAAATCCGCTGAACATATCCACCCTCCATCCTCGGATCCTTACTTATATATATACTTTTTTCCTTTCACCTTGTCAAGGAACCCGAATCCATGTCGCGATCCGACCTGAACAGACGATGCGCCGGAAAAAAGGCTCATCCTCTCCGGCATCTTCGAAAGAAAAAAGCCATCCCCTTGCCGGGATGGCTTCAGATGCATTACACCCGTTTAATTTCCTTGATCTTGGCTGCCTTGCCCTGCAGTTCACGCAGATAGTAGAGCTTTGCGCGACGAACCTTACCACGGCGGATCACTTCCAGGTGATCCACACGGGGAGAATGGATCGGGAAAGTACGCTCAACGCCGATGCCATAGGACACCCGGCGAACCGTAAAGGTTTCGCGAACACCACCGTTGCGCTTTGCAAGCACAGTGCCTTCAAACGCCTGAAGACGTTCTCTGTTTCCTTCTACAACCTTCACCCACACACGAACCGTATCACCGACATGGAACGTCGGCAGATCAGTCCGGATCTGCTTTGCCTCGATCGAACGAATCAATTCATTCATGATGTATGCCTCCTTCCCTCATAGACGTTCATGCCTGCATTCCTTCACAGACAGAGGACCGTCCGCATAACGTACAGTAGTTTATCACAGGAAGCCGGGCAATGCAAGTGCTTTTTGTCTGTTTTTTATTGTGATGGCCCTTTTGCTGAATTCAATCCGAAGGATGTGTGATCCGTGCAGCTCAGCGCTGTTCCGCTTCCCATTTCCCTTGCGTCATGCTCTTTTCGTTCTTCGGATAATATGTTATAATTTCATCGTTAATGAAGTGTTTGAGGCTCGCGTATGATTGAATTATTGGACACCACACTCCGGGACGGAGCTCAGGCGGAAGGGATCACCTTTTCCCTGGAGGATAAAAAGCAAATCACGCTTGCGCTGGATGAGCTCGGCATCCAATGGATTGAAGCCGGGAATCCCGGAGCGAATCCGATGGACGAGCAGTTCTTCAGACAGATGGAGGACGTTCGTCTGCGCTATGCAACGCTCGTTGCCTTCGGCTCAACCTGCAGGCCCGGATTCAATCCCTCCGGGGATCCCGCGCTGAAAAAGCTCTTTGACTGCTCCGCACCTGTGAAAACCGTCTTCGGGAAAAGTGCGATCTCTCAGGCCGTGAATGTGCTGCGCTGTGAACCAGCGGAAAATCTCCGCATGATATCCGATACGATTTCCTTTCTCAAAGAATCCGGCTGCAGAGTCTGGTTTGACGCCGAGCATTTTTTTGATGGCTATCTGGAAAACCAGGCATATGCCCTTCGGACGCTGCAATATGCAAAGGCAGCAGGCGCTGATCGGATCGTTCTGTGCGATACGCGCGGAGCAACTCTTCCGGATCAGATCGCAGCCATCTGTCAGGCAGTCCGGAAGCAGATTCAGATTCCCCTGGGCATCCACTGTCATAACGATTGCGGGCTCGCCGTCGCCTGCAGCCTGGAAGCGGTTCTGTCCGGGTGCGACCAGGTTCAGGGAACCATTGGAGGCATTGGAGAGCGTTGTGGAAACACGGATCTTTGTACAATGATTCCGCTCCTGAGCCTGAAAAAGCAGCTTCCCTGCCTGCCGGAGGGCAATCTTCGAAAGCTGACGCATATCTCCCGCTCGATCTCGGAAATCATGAATGTCGTCCCAAATACCAATGCCCCCTTCATCGGACACTCTGCGTTTGCTCATAAAGCCGGAATGCATATCGATGGGGTGCTGAAGGACGCCCACACCTACGAGCAGATCAATCCGGAAGATGTAGGTAATCAGAGGCGTTTCCTGATCTCCGATCAGACAGGCAGGGCAGGAATGTATGCCCGCCTTGGAAAACTGTTTCCGGATCTGAACCGGGACAGTGCTGAAATGGCGCTTCTCATTCGCCGCCTGAAGGAGCGGGAGGCCGATGGCTACACCTATGAGAATGCCGACGGCTCCTTCGAGCTTCTCGCGCTGGATACGCTGGGTCGAAGGCCACGCTTCTTTCAGGTGATGGATTACCATGTGCTTTGCCAGCGCCTGAACCCATCCCCCGATCCAGGAGCACCTTCCGCACAGGCATATCTGAAGGTCAATGTTAACGGCAAGGAAGAGATTAATGCTGCAGAGGGAGACGGCCCCGTCAATGCGCTTGACCTTGCGCTGCGGAAAACACTTTCCCTCTTTTTCCCCTCCGTCAGTAAAATGAGCCTGCAGGACTTCAAGGTTCGCGTGCTGAACTCGGTCGGAACAGCCTCCCTCGTTCGCGTTTCCATAGAAAGCAGTGACGGAATCCATATATGGAATACCGTAGGTGTTTCCAATAATATCATTGAAGCCAGCCTGAAGGGACTGATCGATTCCGTCGACTATATGCTGACCAACTACGTCCCCAGGGAAGAAGTTTTAAATCATTTTTCGGCGGAGGCGGGAATGAATCCACCCGATCAATCGTTTATTTACTGGAGGAACCAAAGATCATGAATTCTTCTTTGCCGCAAGAGGTCTCTGGTCTCTCCTTTGAGGAACTGTATAATCTGTATGCGACGGATGTGCTTCGCGTTTCCTACTATTATCTGGGAGACCGGCAGCGCGCTGAGGATGTGACCCAGGAGGTTTTTGTCCGCCTCATCACCCGAAAGCCCGATCTGGAAGCCGGAAAGGAAAAAGCCTGGCTTCTGAAGGTGGCCCTGAACCTGTGCAGGGATCTGTGGAGAAGTGCCTGGGTCAAGAGAATCGTTCTGGGTCATCCTGCCTTTGAGCTTTTCCCAGCGGAAGAGCAGATTGAACAGATTGCTGACGCAGCAGCCATTGCCGAGGCGGTCAATCATCTTCCGTCCCAGTTCAAGGAAGTTGTGCTGCTGCACTATTACCAGGGTTATGGCGTTTCGGAAATCAGTGAAATGCTGGGCATTGCTGAAGGCACGGTGTCTTCCAGATTAAGCCGGGCCCGGATCCGGCTGGAAAAAGAGCTGAAAGGAGAGATGCGTTCATGAACAGACTGGAACGGCTTCCTGAAATCACAGAGCAGGCGCTGGGTTCTCTCCGGGCTGACGGTATGCTGAAGCAGCGTATCCTGGAGGGATCCGTTCTGCTGCGGCCTGTGAGAAGCAGCCGGCTGATCCCCGCTGTCTGCTGCCTCGCAGTCATTCTCATCGGTACAGTGATCGGCGTTGGAACGTGGCGCAGCCAACAGCCCAGTCTGCCCGAGCATACCTTTTCCGCTGCCACGCATACCGCTTCTTCTCCGGTTTTGCTGCAGAACTTTCTGATGGGCAATCTGGAATAAGCCCGAAGCCAGGCGGAATGCCCCGCGTTCCGCTATGACTCCGGGCTGTCGTTTTCAATATATTTTTCCAGCTTCCTTTTGACCCGCTGAAGCGCATTGTCAATGGATTTGACGTGGCGTCCCATGGAATCCGCAATCTCCTGATAGCTCTTTCCATCCAGATAAGCGTTCAGAACCTCCTGCTCCAGACTGGAAAGCACCTCGTTGATTTTCGCGTGAATATTCCCCAGGTTTTCCTGATTGATGATCATTTCTTCCGGGTTGGAGATACCGCCCTCAATAATGATATCCAGCAGCGTCCGGTCGCTTTCCTCATCATAGAGGGGACGGTTCAGAGAAATATAGCTGTTCAGCGGTATATGCTTCTGCCGGGTCGCTGTTTTGATGGCCGTGATGATCTGACGAGTGATACAGAGCTCGGCGAATGCATGAAATGAGCTCAGCTTTTCAGGATTGTAATCCCGAATAGCCTTATAAAGACCGATCATTCCCTCCTGAACAATATCCTCATGGTCTGCACCGATCAGAAAATAACTTCTGGCTTTGGAGCGGACAAAATTCTTGTATTTGATCAGCAGGTACTCCTCCGCTGTATCGTCTCCTTCATGCCTCAGCTGTACCAGTTGTTCATCGGACATATTCAGATATTTGGAATCGAACATTTCCGCAACGTCTTCCTGCTCGGTTTCCGCATGTTCTTCCGGTTCGTAATCAAGCATAGTTCCACATCCTGCTTTCCAACAGTCAACCCCGGCTGCAGCCCTTGTCAGCCTCAGCGCCCGTTTCGTCTTCTGCATCCCAGCACATGGTACATCATAATACCGGCTGCGACGGAAGCGTTCAGGCTGTCAATATGCCCCCGCATAGGGAGAGAAACGCACTGATCACATTTCTCTTCCGTCAGATGACTGATTCCCTCCCCTTCGGCTCCAATCACCAGCGCAGTTCCGCCCTCGAACTGCATCTGTTCATAGTCCTCGCCGTCCATGGAGAGCGCATAGACCCAGATATGCTTCTTCTGAAGTTCTTCAATGGTTCTGTTCAGGTTGACCACCCGTGCAACTCGGATATGCTCGATCGCACCGGCGGATGCTTTCACCGCCGCAGGAGTCAGCCCTACGCTGCGATGCATGGGAACAATGACACCATGAGCGCCGGCGCATTCCGCAGTCCTGATAATCGCTCCAAGATTGTGCGGATCCGTGATACCGTCCAGGAGAATCAGGAAAGGTTCCTCCTGCCGTTCCTCCGCATAAGAAAGAATATCGTCCACCGTTGAGTAAGCATAGGCTGAAACGAAGGCGATCAGGCCCTGATGGTGAGGAGCAATCTCATCCAGGCGGGATTTATCGACAACCTGCACCATGACATGTTTTTCCTTGGCAACCGCTACGATTTCACGCGCAGAGCCCGAGAGTTCTCCCCGCTGGACCAGAAGCTTTTCAAAATCGCGATCCTGCTTCAAGGCTTCCCGGATGGGATTTCTGCCGGTCAGAATGTTGCTCTGCGTTTCTTCCTGCAAAGGCGTAGCGATTGAAGACGGTTCCCGGCGATATTCGTAATCCTGGTAAGTCACGGAACGCGCTTCCTGCTCACCCTCCTGCCTCCGTGGGAGATCCGTGCGGCGAGTGGATTCCTTCCCGGGAGAACGGCGGCGGAAGCTCTCCTGGTCGTTATAATCCCGGTGGAACTTCTGATCCCGGGAATAGCCCCGCGGGGAAGCCCCTTCCTCATTGCTTCGACGATGATCCTTGCCGGAGGAAGATGTCTGCCGGGATGGCTTTTTCTGATACCGGGTGCCTTCTTCGGACCAGTCAGCGAATCTGCGCTTTCTTTTCTCCATCCGTTCCTGCTGGGGTGTTTTCTGATAGAATGCCATTGATTAGTTCTCCTTTTCCTCTTCTGATTCCATACTGGCGATCAGCCTGGCGCGTTCTTCCCTCATGAGCCTTCCCTGCCCACAGCTTTTCTCTCCTTCCGGACACGAACCGCGAAGGCATCCGGGTCCGGCGTCTGCGAACAGCTCAGGAGCAACCTTCATGCATAGCGCATGCATGGTTTGTGCCAGAGTTCTGATTTCCCATTGTGCCCTCGTGCACATTCTCAGTGCAAAAAAATGTCTCAGTTCCCGGGCATTCATTGTCATAACAAGCCGCGTTTCACAGGCATTGGGCAGAACAAAGCGTGCATCTTCATTGCTGTGTTCCCCCCGTCCGAGCTTTTCCTGCCATTCCTGGTACCATTGCTCCATCGTTTCCATCTGCCGATGGAAAGCGAGAACCGCCTCTTCCCCAAGGGCCTCAATCTGGGGCGGAAGAATGTATCCGAATCCTTTCTCATAGGAAACATACCGCTGACTCTGCACGGAAAAGCTGGCCAGCCTGTGACGGGTCAGCTGAGCCAGAAGCACGCGGCTGACCCCTTCAATACCAAAGGTGAAGCTGACATGTTCAAACACCGATTCATGTCCCATCTGCATCAGACGTCGAATGAACTGCCGCTGATCCTGCCCGGAGATCTTTTCCAGGAGCCCGGCAAGATCGGAGCGTGAATAACAGAGCTTCGCCCCCAGGGCGGCAAGCTCCTCCGGAGCAAGGCTGTGGCGGAGCAGTTCCACATGCAGCTCTTTTCTTTCAGCCATGATGTTCCTCCTCATTCATCACCAGTAAAAACAGGGAAGCCAGCCTTTTCTCCTGTTCGGTCAGATACAGATATCCGATCAGCGCTTCCAGACCTGTCGCAGCACTGTAGTCGTCGGGATGCTGATTGCGCGGAACAGGATGATGAGCATGGGCATTCCTTCCCCTTCGGACAATCTCTGCCTCCGTCTCGCTCAGTCCGGGCAGAATCAGGGCCAGGGCTCTTGCCTGTGCTCCTGCATTGACCCGGCGTATGCTCTGCTGGTGAAGATGATGAACATTATATCGCCTGTGTATCATGCTGGAGCGGACCAGCATCTCCCACACAGCATCTCCGATGTAGGCCAGCTGAAGGGCATTGAGCATCGACGCTTCCGACTCCGTCATCTTTCCTTCCAGATTCAGGTTCAACCGTCCATCACCCTTTCCGGGTACCAGTATAGCACAGTTTCCTTCTAAAGCACAGCCCGTGTTTCAGCCTTGCCGTGAAACCTTTTCCATACGTCTGAGTGCCTCCGCCATCGCGATTTTCCCATGTGCGAAAGTCAGCCCACCCTGCATGAAGGCAGTATAGGGAGCCCGCATGGGGCCATCTGCACTCAGTTCGATGCTTGCGCCGGCTACGAAGGTTCCGGCTGCCATGACAACGGGGTCATCATATCCGGGCATTGCCCATGGCTCTGGCAACGCCATACTGTCAATCGGGCTGACCGCCTGCAGTCCCTGGCAGAAGGCAACCAGTTTTTCGCCGCTTCCCATCTGGATCGCCTGAATGATATCTGCTCTTTTTTCTGAGGAAGAGGGGGAAGTCACGAGTCCCATGTTTTCAAACAGCCTTGCTGCGAGCAGCGCCGTCTTCAGCGCCTGTGCGACGGTATGGGGCGCCATGAACAGCCCCTGAAAGAACGGCCTGTAATCGCCGGCATAGGATCCCAGCTCCCTGCCCAGTCCAGGCGCCGTCAGGCGATAGGCGATGCGGTCAATGTCCTCGGTCTTTCCTGCAATGTAGCCGCCTGTCGGCGCAATTCCGCCGCCCGGATTCTTGATCATGCTGCCAACGCACAGATCCGCCCCATAATCCGTAGGCTCCTTATCCCGTACGAATTCCCCATAGCAGTTATCCACCATCAGCTTCGCCTGCGGAAATTCCTGATGAAGCATGTCCGCCACTTCCGCGAATGCTTCCGGCATCAGGCTCGGCCGCCATGCATATCCACGGCTCCGCTGCGCAATCACCAGCGTGGTATGATCGGTCATGGCTGCCCGAACCGCATCCAGATCAATGGCACCGTCTCTCAGCTCGACGCAGTCAAAATCCACACCCATTTCCCGCAGAGAGCCGATGCCCGGACCCTTTCCGATGCCTATCACGCCGAGCAGCGTATCATAAGGCATTCCGGTCACGCTCAGGATGCGCTCTCCCGGCCGCGTCATGCCGAAGAGGGTCAGGCTCAGCGCTGCTGTCCCGCTGGCTATCTGCGGACGCATCAGCGCCGCTTCCGTATGAAAAACCTGCGCAAACACCCGTTCCAGGGCGTCCCGCCCCACATCATCATATCCATATCCTGACGTCCCTGCAAAATGACGGTAGCTGATCTGCTGCTCCCGGAAAATGTCCAGGACCTGCTTTGTACGGATTTCCTCATTCCGGTCGATTTCCCTGAAAGCAGTGATCAGCTCCCGCTCCGCCTGCTCAACCATCTGTTCCGCATGATCCATCAATTGATACACCTCTTCCTGTTTTCCCTGTCATCTCTCTATGCCAGCATCTGTCGGATCTGCCCGTAGGCATCCTTCTCCGTGACATCCACATACCGGATCCCGGGCTCGCGGCGGAAAAAAGTCATCTGACGCTTGGCATAATGCCGTGTCCCTGTCTGAATCTGCTTCCGCGCCAGTTCCGGCGGCGTCTCTCCGCGGATACAGGGGATCATTTCCTTGTATCCGAGTCCCTGCATGCTCTGTGCCGTATCGGGCACTCCCCGCGAGATCAGGCTCCTCACCTCGTCCTCCAGGCCATTGCGAAGCATGTCATCCACCCGGGTATTGATCCGGTCGTAAAGCATGGGTCTGGGCATGGATGTAGAGACCACTTTCCACAAAAACGGACTTTCGGTTTCCGCCGGAGCAGGCTGCGCAGAAAAGGGTATGCCGGTTACCATGCTGACTTCAAGGGCCCGTATCACTCGTCTGGAGTCATTTTCATGAAGACGCGACGCGGTTTCAGGGTCAATTGAAGCAAGTCTGTCATGAAGAAGCTTCCGCCCATCCGGTTTCAGGGACTCCTCCATCAGCTCAGCGCGGAGCGCTTCGTTGGCCGGAACAGAGCCCAGATGCATTGGATGCATCAGCGCCTGCAGATACAGCCCTGTCCCGCCCACAAACAGGAACTCTTTTCCTTCGTCATGTAACCGATTGATTGTGTTAAGCGCTTCCTCCAGATAATCGGCAACACTGAAGGCCTCCTCCGGATCCCGGATATCGATCAGATGATGGCGAACCCGAAGCCGCTCAGCGGCACTGGGCTTTGCCGTTCCGATATCCATTCCACGATAGATCTGCATGCTGTCCATCGAAAGAATGCTCCAGCCCATCTCCTCGGCCAGGCGAAGTGCAAGCGCTGTTTTGCCGCTTGCGGTAGGGCCGGTTAATACCCGGCAGATGATCTTCTCTTCCATCCTGTCATCTTCCTCATGTTTGGATGCGTTTGAATTTTTTATCCAGCTCCAGATGGCTGATTGAAACCACCAGAGGACGGCCATGGGGACATGTTGGCGTGACGCGTCGATCAATCATCTGCTCTACCAGATCGCGCAGCAGATCATCGGAAAGCTTTTCTCCGCCTTTGATCGCATGTTTGCAGGCGGACTGCAGAAGCACCGTCCGCTTCTTCTCGAACGTGGGTGCTCTTCCCGATTCCAGATCTCCCAGGATTTCCCGCAGAAACGCCACGGGCTGAATGTCGCCCAGGACAACAGGGAGCGAGCGAACAGCCAGATCATGCTCGCCAAAGGGCTCCGCTCTGAGGCCGATCCCTTCCAGCAGCGACTGATTCTCCTGAAATAACGCCATTTCGTGCTGCGTCACACTCAGCGTAAAGGGCACCAGTAACTCCTGGCCCATTTTTTCTGTCCCATAGGACTGCATCAGTCGGTCAAACAGGAGACGTTCGTGTACAGCATGCTGATCCACCAGCAGCAGATGATCCGCATATTCGATCAGAATAAAGGTGTCAAAGACCGCTCCAAAGACCCGCATTGGGCGGATATCCTTTTTCTCCACCAGCGCACTGATTTGTTCCGCCTTCTCCAGGACTTCCGGCGTAAAAGACTTTTCTTCTTCCGAAGGAGCCTGATCCCGAGCGTTGGAAGCCTGCTCCGTTTCCACTGGCGGAGGGCTGGAGGGCGAGGCTGCCTGTCTGACGGGGGCAGGAGACGAGGAGGGCACGTTGCGCAGAGAAAACCCAGGCGCCCCCTGCTCCGGTTCGCTGAATCGGAGGATGGGCTTGTCTGCCGGCTGTTCTGTCCTTCCCTTTTCCCCGCTTTGCGCAGGAACAGGAGGAACAGATTGGACGGTTGAAATCTGCGTATCCCTGGCCTGCAGCCGTTTTCTGATTTCATCCGCATCCACAGGCTGAACGGGTGCGTTATTTTTTTGCTCAGCAGGGGCCTCTTCGTTCAGATGCATCTCCAGAGGCTTTTCGAAAGCATCCCGCTCCCTCAGCGCATCCAGAACCGCATCGGACAGCGCGGTGCAAACCTCCTTTTCCCGGCGAAACCTGACCTCCATCTTATTCGGATGCACGTTAACATTGACCTCTTCGTAAGGCATCGTCAGGTTCAGCACGCACATGGGAAAGCGGCCGATCATCACCCGCTCCCGACAGGCGTTTTCCAGGGCTGCAGACAGAGCCAGGCTCTTCATCATGCGATGATTGACAAAAAAATGCTCCCCGCTGCGCGTGCTTCGTGCCAGCTCTCCGATCCCAACATATCCCTCCACCAGCACCCCCAGCTGGCTTCCGCGAACCTCCCGCATCTCCATAAGCGCCTGCCTGCCAAAGACGGCAAGCACGGCAGAGGCAAGCGTCCCGTCTCCCGTAGAATGATAGATCGTTTTTCCGGCTGAAATCAGCCTGAAGCTGACATCCGGCCTGCTGAGAATCGCGGAAGAAACCACCTCGAAAATGCTCTGTACCTCTGCGGAGGTTTTCCGAAGAAAGCCCCTGCGCACAGGCGTATTATAGAACAGATCCCGCACGATCATGGATGTGCCCACTGGGCAGGCCTGTTCCTGAATATCCCGGATCACGCCTCCCTCGTTCAGCACCCTGATCCCGGCATCGTCCTGCTTCACCCGTGTGACCATCGTCATCCTGGATACAGCAGAGATGCTGGCCAGCGCTTCGCCCCGGAATCCCATGGTTGCAATGGCATCCAGGTCCTTTTCCTGGTGAATTTTGCTTGTCGCATGTCGCTCAAAAGCCATACGGATATCCGCTGTCTCGATGCCATGTCCGTTATCCGTCACCCGCATATAGTCCGTCGGATCCTGGTGGATTTCAATGGTGATTGAGGTAGCTCCCGCGTCCAGGCTGTTCTCCACGAGCTCCTTGATGGCGGCCGCAGGTCGCTCCACGACTTCACCCGCAGCAATTTTTCCTATCAGCTGATCATTCAGCAGCTGTATCTTTCCCATTCGTTTTCCTCCCGGTCGGGCATCACAGGTTTCTGGCCATCTCTCTGAGCAGAAACAGCTTGTTAATTGCATCCATCGGTGTCAGCGCCATGACGTCAATATCCTGAAGCTGCTGAATGATTTCCGTTTTCCGGTACTCAAACAGATCAACCTGCTGATTTTCTCTGAATCCTTCCCCCTCGCCCAGGATGTTCTGACCAATGGTATTCTGATTAATATTGCTTACGTCCAGCCTGGCCTGAATCTCATGCGCTCTCACCACGACCTCATGCGGAACTCCCGCAAGCCTGGCTACATGAACGCCGAAGCTCCGATCCGCACCGCCTCGAATAATCTTGCGCAGGAAAACCACGTTTTCTCCCTGTTCCCTGACTGAGATGCAGTAGTTCTTCACCCCGGAGAGATGGCCTTCCAGTTCGCTCAGCTCGTGATAGTGGGTCGCGAACAGCGTTTTTGCGCCGATTTTGTTCGGATCGCAGATGTATTCCACGACGGCCCACGCAATCGCCAGCCCGTCAAAGGTACTTGTTCCGCGCCCGATTTCGTCCAGAATAATCAGGCTTCGGCGCGTTGCGTTCCGAAGAATAAAGGCCGTCTCGCTCATTTCCACCATGAAGGTGCTCTGTCCGCTGGCCAGATCATCCGACGCCCCGACGCGCGTAAAGATCTGATCGCTGATGGGAATATGCGCCTCCGCTGCAGGAACGAAGGAGCCCATCTGCGCCATCAGGCAGATCAGAGCTACCTGCCGCATGTAGGTGCTTTTTCCGGCCATGTTGGGCCCGGTGATGATCATCATCCTGTTTTCTTCCAGATCCAGCAGCGTATCATTGGGTACAAACCCGGATTCCTGGAGATTCTGCTCCACCACCGGATGACGTCCTTCCAGGATCTGCAGCTGACCGTCTTCCGTCATTTCAGGCCTGCAGTACCGGTTTTCGACAGCCACCTTTCCAAGGCTCTGGTATACATCCAGCTCCTTCACGCCTTCGCAGATTCTCTGAAGGACATCCAGGTTCCGGGCTATTTCATCCCGGACGCCGTTAAACAGCTCCAGCTCCAGCCGGACGCTCATTTCCTGCGCACGAAGTATTTTTTCTTCTATTTCCTTCAGTTCCGGAGTCATGAAGCGTTCCGCGTTTGTCAGCGTCTGCTTCCGGATATATCTGTCAGGAACCTGGCTGAGAAAGCTTTTCGTCACTTCAATATAGTATCCGAATACTTTATTGTACTGAATCCTCAGGTTGCGGATCCCGGTCCGGTTCCGCTCCTCCGTTTCCAGCTCCAGAATCCACTGCTTTCCGTTGCGCTGGGCCTCCCGGTA